>CDZB01079181.1_pt1 | contig 87596 bp, 78 predicted proteins | sample 554961 | NCBI WGS metagenome assembly CDZB01 (sample SAMEA3182106, study PRJEB8094) | gut metagenome | biome: human; feature: gut; material: Stool; isolation source: human stools | place: Canada | collected 2013-02-26 | reverse complement strand
GTGTTAAGCACGCCGCCAGCGTTCATCCTGAGCCAGGATCAAACTCTCTAAAATTTTGTATATCTTCGGCAAAAGTCTCCTCCTGCCGCAAATACCTCTTTCAGAGCGCTATCTTAGCTTCTTACTTCTTAAAGTACTTTGTGTTCAAAGTTTTTAACGAGATCTTAATTCGTTCTTTTGTTGTTCAATTTCCAAAGACCAAACCCGCCTCTTCCGAAGCGGCTCGATTATTCTATCACATCCTTCCCCCCTTTGTCAAGTGGATTTTGAATTTTTTTTCGTTTTTTTGACTTTTCTCACATGTTTTTCATAAGCCTCGCCGTCACAGACGATATCAAAACGGAAGCGGCTTTCCTGAACGGCGACGCCTTGAATTTCCGTATTGTAATCCAAAACAAGAACGCCGCCATTTTCAAAGGACACCGTATTGGACACGCGTCTCGCTGCGACCGTGAACTCAAACGCCGCAAAGCCGGCGTCATAATTCCCGCCGTATCTCGCTTTTTCGGAAAACGTCATCACAGAGGACACGGCGCCTTCTCTGACCAAGGTGACAACGCTGCGGTCGCCGGTATCGAAAGAAAGCGTATTGACGGCGGGACCGTCTTCCCCCAAAATTTCATCATACCGGATCTCGATCAGACTTCCCTCACAAGCCATGACGCCGTTTCCGGTGATCCGAATCTTTTCCCGCTCCGCCTCGTCGCCCTCTCCGCGCGAAACAACCGCAAAAATCTTGATCTTGATTTTCTTTTCTTTCATAATTATCATATTAAAATATGCCGGACAGACGGAGCTCCCGTCCATCCGGCATTTCCCTTTGTTATTTTATTTCGATCAGGCTGTCGCACCACATCGCAGGCGCCTCATATCCCAAAAGATTCACGGTCGTCGCCGCCACGTTGGCAAGCCCGAAGCCTTCCGCCTTTTTCAGGGCATAGCGGTCGGAATAAAAATTGTCATACAAGATGCAGGGCACGGGATTCAGCGTATGACTGGTTTTCGCCTTCGGAGAGCCGTCCGGATTCGTTTTCACGTTTCCTTTCTTGTCGGTCTCGTACATTTCGTCGGAGTTTCCATGGTCCGCCGTGATGATGGCCACACCGTGAGCCGCGTCCACCGCCTTGATGATTCGGGCGAGCTGAAGATCGAGAGACTCCACGGAAATGACGGTCGCCTCGTAGTTTCCGGTATGCCCGACCATATCGCCGTTCGGGAAATTGGCTCTGATATAACGGTATTTGCCGGATTCGATCGCCTCGATGATCTTATCCGCGACGAGCGCGCACTGCATCCACGGACGCTGCTCAAACGGAACGAGATCGGAGGGAATTTCCTCATAGGTCTCCGTTTTTTCATCGAATTTTCCGCTTCTGTTCCCGTTCCAAAAATAAGTGACATGCCCATATTTCTGCGTTTCGGAAACGGCATACTGCGCGATTCCCGTTCCGGCGAGATATTCGCCCATCGTGTTTGTGATAGCGGGCGGCGCCACGAGATAGCGGGACGGCACATGCAGGTCGCCGTCGTATTCGAGCATTCCGGCATAGATCACCTTCGGAACGCGAATACGGTCAAATTTATCAAAATCCGAACCCGCCTCGAATGCTTTTGAAATCTCGATCGCGCGGTCGCCGCGGAAATTGAAGAACACGACGCTGTCGCCGTCCTCGACGGTCCCGACCGGTTTTCCGTCTTTCGCGATGACGAATGCCGGCAAATCCTGATCGATCGCGCCGGTTTCCGCCCGGCAGGTCTCGATCGCTTCCTTTGCGGACGCAAACTGTCTGCCATCGCCGAGCACATGCGTATGCCAGCCGTCCTCGACCATCTTCCAGTTCGCCTCATAGCGGTCCATCGTGATCTTCATTCTGCCGCCGCCGGAGGCGATTTTCGCGTCAAACGACGCGTCGCAAAGGGACGTGAGAAATTCCTCAAACGGATTCACATAATCGAGCGCGGAGGTCTCTCCGACATCGCGGCCGTCGAGCAGGATGTGGATCCTGGCCGTCCTTACACCGTCAGCCTTCGCCCGTTTCACCATCGCTTTCAAATGATCGATGTGCGAATGGACGTTGCCGTCCGAAAACAGACCGATAAAATGAAAAACGGAGCCGTTTTCCACACAATTTGAGACAAGCGTTTTCCACGTCTGCCCGTCGAACATCTTTCCCGAGGCGATCGACTCGCTGACGAGCTTCGCGCCCTGCGCGAACACCTGTCCGGAGCCGAGCGCGTTATGCCCGACTTCGGAGTTTCCCATATCGTCGTCGGACATGAGTCCCACCGCGGTGCCGTGCGCACGCAGCTTTGTCCACGGGTAGTTCGCCATCAGCATGTCGAGCGTCGGGGTATAGGCGTTTTTCACCGCATTCCCGGGGCCGTCGGGAGCAAGCCCCACTCCGTCCATCACGATGGTCACGACAGGTCCCGTGACACCGATCTCTTTTTTCAATTTATTCAATTTGGCCATATGGATTTCCTTTCTGTTTTGGGATTTTATTCATAACAGATTATAGCGCATCCCTGCCGCTGTGTCAATATTTTTATATTGACATATGGGATAAAACAGAGTAAAATAATAGAAAAAATGGGCGCCGCCTCGGAGAAACAGGAGGAACGGAATATGGAAGCTTCCTATTTGGTCATTCTGCTTTGCGTCATTTATTTCTGCTTCATCCTGCCGACAAAGCGCCGAAAAAACCGGCGGCGGATGCTTTGGAACAAAGAAAGGAAAGCGTTTATGAATGAACTTATTGAAAATATGATCGGCAAGCGCTGCGAAATCATAGGAGACGTTTCGACCGGCTGTATCGGGACGATCCTCTCCGTCAAAGACAGCTGGATCGAGGTCGCGGACGACAAGGGACGCAAAAAGCTCATCAACACTTATTATATATCCACCATCCGGGAATATCCGAAAAAAGAGAAATAAAATACCGGCGGGGCGAAGCGTATCGTCCCGCCTGCCTTTTGAGACGGTTTTCCGACAAAGGGACGCCTGCGTCAAAAAGGAGGGATTCGTTTGAGAAAATATAATTATAAGGAATATCTCGTACACACCGTTCCCTGCCTCGTATACGGGATGATCTGCGGAGCCACGGTCGGCGCGCTGATCTTTTTCTTCCGTCTTGCGGCGGAAAAGCTGGAAGGATATTCAAAAAGCCTTTATGAAGCCGCGCATGGGAATCCGGGATATGCGGCGCTCTTGCTTGCCGCGCTTCTCCTGATGGCTCTTGTCATGTATCTTCTGCACAAAAAAGCGCCGGAAATCAAGGGCGGCGGCATTCCCCGGAGCGAGGGCATCCTGCGCGGCGTGCTCACGTTCCGATGGCTCAGGACGCTGGTCGGCACGATCGCGGGAAGCTTTATCAGCTTTTTCTGCGGGCTGCCGCTCGGAAGCGAGGGACCGAGCGTTCTGATCGGCACCTCGTTCGGACACTTGACCGGCAAAGCAGCCAAAAACAAAGAGGCATGGAACCGCTATGTCATGACGGGCGGCGCCTGCGCCGGCTTCTCCGTCGCCACCGGCTCTCCCGTCACCGCCATTCTCTTCGCGCTGGAAGAGGTGCACAAACGGTTCACGCCCATGCTTGTGATCATCGCCTCCACGTCCGTCGCATTCGCCACCTATATCAACAATCTGCTGTGCAGGGCGTTCGGTATAAATCCCGTGCTTTTCGACATCGGTGAAATCACGCCGCTCGATATCACGGATACCGGATATGTCGTCCTGCTTGCGGTCATCGTCGCCGCCGCGGTCGCGCTGTTCGATCTTGCCGTTTCCGCTTTCAACGCCTTTATGAAAAAATTCGGGAGCCGTGTTCCAGACTTTGCAAGGCTTGCCACCGTCTTTCTGCTCACCGGCGTACTCGGCCTCTTTTTCCTCGACAGCCTTTACAGCGGGCGCGGCATCATTCTCGATATTCTGAAAGAGGAGCGCACCGTCGCTTATTTGGCCGCTCTTCTGCTCATACGCTTTGTCATGATGATACTGACCTCCAACAGCGGCGCGACCGGCGGCATCTTCGTCCCGACGCTTGCCATCGGCGCGCTTATCGGGGCGCTTGCCGGAAAGCTGCTCATCTTCCTCGGAATGTCCGAGGAGCTCTACGGAACCGTCATTCTGCTCGCGATGTCCGCCTTTATGGGCGGCACCATGCGCGCCCCGCTGACCGCAACGATCTTTTTCATCGAATCCACGGCGCAGTTCACCAATCTTTTTTATGTGGCGGTCGCCGTTTTCACCGTCTATTTTGCAACGGAAATCTTCAATCGGAAATCCTTTTACGACGCGGTGCTCGACGACATGGTGGAGGTGCAAAACCGCGGCAAAAAGCGAAAAATCGTGCGTTATGAGGTCAAGGTTTCCGACGGCGCATTCGTCATCGGCAAGGCTGTGCGGGACATCCTGTGGCCGCATACCGCGATTGTCACCAGCATCACACGGGCGAACAAAAACGAAAAATCGATGGACAACGGCGGCGAGAAAAAAATCTACGCCGGCGATACCATCGTCATCAAAATCCAGCTCTACGACGAGGAGGAGGTCAAGCAGTGCCTTTATAATCTTGTCGGCCGAGATTACGAAATCAAGGAGCTGGAAACCGTATAGAAAAGACCGGAGCGAATGCTCCGGCCTTTCTTATTTGGATTTTTTGGTGCCCGTAGACATTTTTTGCGATAAACGCTTCAAAGGAAGCGGCGGCATTGCCATAACATCCGTCTTTTCTTCTTCCGTCATATTGTCCTCCTTACGTTGTACGTTCTTTATTGACAATAAGGAGAAACGATCTCCTCGATACATTCAAGGAATGCCTCTTCCCCGAACGTGTTTATCTTGAAAAATATCGCATTGCTGCCGCCCGCCGTGATGGCGGACAGGCAGATTCCCTCCGGCGAGCCGAACAGCGTCACGTTCATGCTGAGCCGGTTGCCGCCGACCATACTGTAACGCTCAAACACGCGCACGGCACAGCGGACACCGCCGCAGACAAAATCACTTTTGTCCTCAAGGCTTGCCGAGGCGCTGCCGTTCAAGATGCCGTCCTCGATATCGCGAAGAATGGCAGAGAAGTCGCCGACCAATCGACATTCGAGCTTTGCCATGATGATGCCTCCCGTTATTGAATATGGAATTGAAAATCGAAGTGCTCGTCAAGGAAAACATACTTTTCCGGAAGCACGGGACCACAGCTGTTCGTGCCGATTCCGTTGACCTTGTAGTTTATCAGCAGATGCGTATTCTCATCTGGAACAAGCTCGTGGCGGTGAGCGGTATCCGTGAGCGTTTCCGCAGAATAATGGAGCGCGGAAAACTCAAAACGCTCTCCCTCCACGCGAAATCCATTGTTCTCAGAGGACAAGACGACATACCGCGCGCCGATGTGATTGCCGCACTCCTGCGGTTTTATCATCGGCTCGTATTCCTCCGCAACGGTCGAATGGTAAACGCCGTATTTCGCGTGATTCTGAAAATCGATATAGCACGCCTTCGGTCCCTTGGCAAAATATTCAAGCGTTTCAAAGCCGGCGCGCAGGACAAATTCCACCGCAAAGCGCGGAATCTGCGTCACCAGCATATCGAGATGCCGCTCCGCGTGAACGGCAACATCGACGCCGCCCGCGCTCACGGTATAGACCACCTTTAAAAGATACATCGGGAAGCGCGCCGGCGCGCCGAATAGCCCGTCAAAAGTGAGCACCGCTTCGGTATCGGTACATGTGACCTCAGAGGATAGAACATGGAATTCGGCATAACGGACAAATTCGGCCGTCCAGTTGCGGGGATTTATATTCATGTCGTTGTCCGTCGGCGCGCGCCATGCGGTGAAGCGCGTCGGCGCGGCAAGAAGCTCTTCCCCGTTTTTGCAAAAGCTCGTGAGCGTGCCGCGCGCACGGTCTGCCGTGACGGAAAGCGTCTCCGACGCGACTGTTACAAAGCGCGCGCCGGAGGAAACGGAGATCCATCCCGATTTCCGTTTCGCGCAGAGCGAGCCGGTCCTTGTCGGAACGGCAAGCTGCTCGAAGCAAGCCTCGTCTCCCGCTTTCGCAAACGGCATATCGCAGCGATAGACAACGGACAGATTGACAAAGCAGGGATATTCCGTCGCCTCAGGGAGACCCTCGATTTGCACCGTGACGGATTCATGCGGCGCGATATCCAGCGGAAGCGTACCGCGCGAGACGACGTGCTCCCCATCCACGACCGCATATTCCGCGGCGAAAAGCGTTTCCGTGTTCACAAAATCCAGCATATTGGAAAGGCGGAGCACGCCGCGTGTCTCATCCTCCCACACAGCGCGCACGGGACGTAGCACCTCTTTCAGCTCCAAAAGACCGATGTGCGGCGTGCGGTCGGGATAGCAAAGCCCGTCGGCGCAGAAGTTGCCGTCGTTCGGCACCTCGCCGTGGTCGCCGCCGTAAAACCAGACCGGTAGCCCGTTCTTTTCCCCCTCCTCGACCGCGTGATCCGCCCATTCCCATACGCAGCCGCCGATAAGACGCGGATACCGATAAAAGAGCTGCCAATAATCCTCCAGCCCGCCCGGGCCCATGCCCATGGCATGCGCGTATTCGCAGAGGAAATACGGACGGGGATCGCCGCTCTTGTTGACGCCCTTCGCCTCCACGCCGTCGAGCGCCCAATACATGTAGCTTTCCACATCGACGCATTCGTCGATCGGCTCGTCATGCGTTTCGGAGAATCGGCGCACGCTGGAAGTCCCTTCATAATGAATGAGCCTCGTCGAGTCCGTTTCTCTTATCATCGCCGCCATCGCGCGGTGGTTCTCTCCGAAATGGCTCTCGTTTCCAAGCGACCACATAATGACGCACGGTGCGTTTTTGTCACGCGCGACAAAGCGCTTCGCTCTGTCAAGATAAGCTTCGCGCCACAAAGGATTGCCGGAGATCTGCCCCGACGGATCTTTGCCGCGGTAGGCAAGCTCCGTGCCGTGCGCCTCGATATCGCATTCGTCCACCACATAAAAGCCGAGTTCGTCGCACATCTCGAGCATTTCCGGCGCCGGCGGATAGTGCGAGGTGCGGATGCAGTTGATGTTGTGCCGCTTCATCAGGCACAGCTCCTCCCACAGCTCCTCTTTTGTGACCGTATAGCCGTTTTTCGGATGCGTGTCGTGATGGTTGACGCCTTTGAGCTTGACCGGCTCTCCGTTTATCAGCAGGGCGCAGTTCTCCGCGACGGAGATCTCGCGGAATCCGAACCTTTTATAGATATATTCCCCATTGAAAGAAAGCAGCAAGCCGTATAGGTTCGGCGTCTCCGCCGTCCATAAAAGCGGGGATTCGGCGCCCTCCTCGATCTCCGTGCCGTCGGGCGCGAAAAGCCGCACCGACAGCTTCGAGCCCAGATCCTCACAGTCGCCGGACAGCGAAAGGTCGATGCCGACCGTTCCGTCGTTTTCCGTCGTGATGAAGAAGTCCCGGATATGGAGCGCGGGACGGGAAAGCAGATAAACGCTTCTGAAAATGCCGTTGAAGCGGAAGAAATCCTGATCCTCGATGTAGGTGCTGTCACTGTACGTCAGAACGGCCACGGTAATCGAATTTTCACCGTCGCAGAGCAGCTCCGTCACGTCAAATTCCGACTGAATATGAGAGCCCTTGGACATGCCGAGATAGCGGCCGTTGATATAGACGATAAATTCCGAGCACACGCCGTCGAACATCAGATAGGTTTTCTCGCCCGCGGGCGCCGTAAACACGCGGCGATAGACGCCGACCGGCGTGTCAAGGGCGATTTCCGGCGGCAGATACGGAATGGGATAATTGACGTTCGTATACTGGATTTTGCCGTATCCGCGGCACTGCCAGCAGGACGGCACCGGTATTTTTTCTGCGTATTCGACCTCGCAGGGCTCCGCCGGCAAATCGAGCAGCGTCTCATAATACCGGAAATCCCAGTCTCCGTCGAGAGAGACATAACGATCGCCGGTATTCCCCGACATGGCGGAGGCCGCCGTGCCGTGCGGGATATAGAATGCGCGCGGCTCGCATCGGTTCTCTCCCGTATTTTTTGGATCAAAGGAAAATTTTTCTCTCATAACTCTCTCCGTCATACCGCATAAAGCGGCAAAATTTATAAAATTGTTTTCCCGCGCTTAAAGCTCGATCGTCTCCGGATCGAAATCGCCGGGATTTATCTTTTTATCCGCATCGGCGGGCTTCGCGCCCTCCTTTTTATAAATATCCGGCAGACGCTTTCTGCCGTTTTCCTGCGCAAGCAGTCCGAGCGCCGTCATATAGGAGCGGATGATTTCGCGCGGCGTGATCATCGTATCGGCTCCGGCGCGCGAAAGCATGAAATACAGAAAATCGCGCATTTCCTCCGCCGTGACGTCCACCGCGCCGTACCCTTCGGCAAAAAGCCCCGTCACACGGGCGATGAGGGCGAGCAGCTCGTCGTCGGAAAGCCTTGCAAGCCGCATGATCGGCCCAAACATATGCCCCGTCTGAATCGGTTCCCCGCCGAACATCGTATCGACAAGCCGCGAGCGCAGCGCCTCATAACTGAAAAGTCCGCGGCGCGTATCCTCCAAAAACTGCGGCGTGCCGGCAAAGATGATCTCCAGCCCCGCCGCCTTGCCTTGAAGCGTGTCGTTGAAAACGGAAAGGATCTTCTCATAATTGTTTTCTCTGGACACGCGGTTCGGAATCTTATAAAGATTGACGCATTCGTCGATGAATACGACAAGCCCGCGGTATCCGAGCCGGCGGACAAAAACCGCCATCAGCTTGATATAGTCGTACCAGTTCTCATCGTCGATGATGCCGGACACCAAAAGCGCCGCGCGCGCCTCGGTTTTCGTACCGAACTCCCCGCGCAGCCAGCGCAGGCAGTCGCTCTGACGTCCCTCGTCCGACGCGCGCCACGCGCGGTAATAGGTATCGATTACCCGTGCGAAATCGAATGCGCCGATGCCCGTTTCGATCTCACGCAGCACGGAATAAATCCGCTTGGAAATCTCCTTCTCGAAATCGGGCGAATCCGGCGGCAGTCCCGTTTCCGCCACCTCATACTGAATGTCGGAGAGCCACTTGGAAATAATCTGGGACAGCGCTCCGCCCTCTGGCGACGCCTTGGACGACAGGTTTTTCATCAGCTCTCTGTAGGTCGCAAGCCCGCCGCCGTTCGAGGAGGAGAGCCTGCGCTCCGGCGAAAGATCGGCGTCCGCACAGACAAAGCCGCGCTCGATCGCATAGCCGCGCATCAGCTGAATGAGAAAGCTCTTGCCGCTTCCGTATTTGCCGATGATAAAGCGCGTCGCCGAGCCTCCGTCCGCTACCGCGTCGAGGTCCCGGCAGAGCGCGGCGATCTCCCCCGTCCGTCCGATCGCGATATATTTCGCGCCGGAGCGCGGAACAACGCCCGCCGCCATGGACGCGAGCAGCGAGTTTAGAATCCGTTTCGGTATTTTGACCGTTTTTTCCTGCATTTCAGTCCGTATCCTCCTCATATTCCGTCAAAGCGGCAAAAAGCTCGTCGCCGTAATCCTCTATCACGGTAAAATCGTCGTCAAGAACAATATCTCCGGCAAGCTCCATTGCAAGCTCGTTGATCCGGCTTTTCACCGTCTCCGGCATCAAGCCTGCCGCGCGGCAGAACGCGGCAAATTCTCCGCGGAAGGCAGAGACAAGCGCCCGGCGCGTCGCTCCGTCGAGCGCCGGAGCAAGCGCGGCAAAATCCCCCTCTTCGCCCTCGTCAAAGCCAGCAAAAAAAGGCGTCTCGGACAGATCGGAAGTATCCTCGCAGGGCATCTCATCCTCGTCGGCTTCTCCGCCGAGGAGCGCCGCCGTCTCCCAAGCGTCCTGCTCGATGGCAAGCGCCCGCTTGATATCGGCAGGTCCTTTATTTTCCGGCTCATAAAGCGCCATATAGGCTTCCTCAGTTTCCTCCGGCGCTTGCCGTCTCTTATGCGCGAAGCGCTCGGGATAAAATGCGTCGAAATATTCCGACACGGCACGCACAATTCTCTCATCAATGCCGGCGGGCGAAAAGCGCGCCTTGATGGAAAACGCCGCGCGAAGCTGGTTTTCACAGAGCTTGATCACACCCGTCACCAGCTGCTTCATTTCATACGACCGCCGAAGCGGGAAACAGGTAAGCTCAAGCTTGCATTTCACCGCACGGCAGGCGACGGCGCCCGAAAAGCCGTCGCGGGAAATCTTTGCCGGATGAACGCCGAATTTTTCCGGGGACGGCGCTACAAGACGGCTGAGCACCTGCACGGCGGCCGCCGGAATATGTCTGTCGAAAGCGTCATGATGCTCGGCATAATATTTGCTTTTTCTGTAATCATAGGACGAAAGAAAGCGGATCAGCGGATAGGTCAGCTCACCCCCGCGCAGATAAAATTCCGGCAGAGAGACCTTTCCGGCGATCTCATCGGAAAACGCGGCGAGCGCCTGCCAGTCCGGCTCCACGCCGTATATCAGACAGTAATCGCAGAGCCATTCTCCGATATATTTGTCGAGATACCGGAAATCCTCGCGGTACGCCCGCCACAGTCTCGAGAGCAGGACCGCGCCTGTCTCCGGCGGAATCTTATCCGGCAGGTTGATGATCTCATAAATATACAAAAACAGATAGCTGTTGTCCGCCTTGATATAGTGCTCACGGCGAACCTCGCCCCGCCAGTAAAGATAATATGCGGCCTGCGCCGCCGTCATCTGATCGTACTGCGGCATGTAGGAGAAAAAATAGATATAATCGCAAGCCTCGTGCTCTCTGTCAAAATACCGCAGCGCGTCGTTTCTGAATTTCGCATAGAAACTGAAATCGGTCGGCCACGGTATGATCCGCACTCTCTTGATAAAGCCCGACGGCGGACAAAATTCCCGCACGGCCGGTTCTTTCCGGATTTCCCGCTCGCGTCGCGGCGGGATTTTGAATTCCGGCTCCGCGCCTTCGGCATTTACCCGCACCTGAACGGCTTCCGGCGCCGACGCGCGAGAGGATGCCGTCTTTTTTGCGGGACGCGCCGGCAGCATATCGCCGATATCCCAAAAGCTGTCGATATTTTCATCGCGCGGCGACACGCCCTCCGCCCCCTCTCTCATCGGTTTTCGATGCTTTCCAGCATGATCTTCGTATTTAAATAATTGTATCATAAGGGAATCCTCCTGTCAACCGTCCGAAGAATTTCCTTCTTTATAATTTTTTTGCAAAGCATCTGTTATTTTCAAGGGATTTGTGTTAAAATGATAATGGGACGGAAACGACAATACTCTTCCGCTGACATGCGGAGAAGAAAGGAAGGCCCGACTGCCCGCTCGGCGGGGCCGCATCATAAAAGAAAATGCCGAATTACAGACGGATGAGAATCAACGACGAGGTCACACGGGTGATCTCCGATGCCATAAGAGAGATCAAGGACCCAAGGGTCCGGGATGCGCTTATCACCATTACGAGCTGCGACGTATCCGGCGACCTGAAATATGCAAAAATTTATTTTTCCGTTTTCGGAACGGACAGCGAGGGAATCCGGGAAATCAAAAAGGGACTTTACAGTGCCGCAGGCTTTCTGCGTCACGCGCTGGCGGAAAAAATCAACCTGCGCATCACGCCGGAGCTTTCCTTTGAATACGACGACGCCATGGAGCGCGGCGCGAGCATCTCCGAGCTTCTTAAGAAAACGGCGCAGACAGACGATGTGGAACAGAAAGGAGAGGATGGAGATGAATAACATCACCATACAGGGAATCTGCAAAATCCTGACGGGGCGAAACAATTTTCTTGTTTTCACCCATGAGAACCCGGACGCGGACACGATCGGCTCCTGCTTCGCGCTCATCGCGACGCTGCGCTCGCTCGGCAAAACCGCATATCCCGCCTGCTGTGACCGGATCCCCGCCTCCCTCGCTTTCATGACCGAGGGCGAGCGCGAATTTCACATCGAAAACGCGCCCGCGGACTTTACGCCGGAATATCGGATCAGCGTGGACGTCGCTTCGGCGGCGCAGCTCGGCATCTACCGCGATATGGCAAAAGACATCGACCTCGCGCTCGATCACCATGCAACGCATGAAAAATTCGCAAAATATTATTTCGACGATCCCAAAGCCTCCGCATGCGCCGAGATCCTATATCACATCATCGGCCGCCTTCTGAACGGTGAAATTCCGGAAAAGACGGCTTCCCTGCTCTATGCCGCGCTCGCGGCGGATACCGGCGGCTTCCGCTACGCAAACACCACGCCCGTAACGCACAAAATCGCGGCGAAGCTCATCGAGCGCGGAGCCAGCCACGCGGAAATCTGCCGCAATCTGTTTGAATGCAAATCCAAAACGGCGCTCGCCGCCGAGGCATTCGCCATGGCGAACGTCACCTATTTCTGCGGCGGCAAGATCTCTTATGTCAAAATCACAGGAGACGACAAGCGCGCGCACGGCTTCGAGGACGAGGATACATACGACGTCATCAACGTGATCCGGCGGGCAGACGGCGTCAAGATAGCCATTCTTGCGCGGGAAAAGGACGACGGCTCCTACAAAATCTCCACCCGCTCCGCATGTGAGATCGACGTCGCGAAAATCTGCTCGATCTTCGGCGGCGGCGGTCACGCGGGAGCGGCCGGATGCAGCGTGACGCCGGAGGAGGTCGACGGCGCCGTCGCGCGCATCATAAAGGAATGCGGCTTCGATGACTGACGGTATCCTTCTCATCGATAAGCCGGAGGGTATGACCTCCTTCGACGTGGTCGCCCGCGTGCGCAGGCTCTATGGAACAAGACAGGTCGGCCACACGGGCACGCTCGACCCGCTCGCGACGGGTCTGCTCGCCGTGCTCGTCGGACGCGCCGTCAAGGCGTCCGACTTTCTCACGGAAAAGGACAAGGAATACCGCGCGGAGCTTCATCTCGGCATGACGACGGATACCGAGGACATCACGGGCGCCGTTCTCACGCGATGCGGCGATATTCCTCCCAAGGAGACGGTGCTCTTCGCCGCCAAAAGCTTTGTCGGAGAAATCATGCAGACGCCGCCGATGTACAGCGCGCTGAAAGTAAACGGCGAAAAGCTCGTGGACCTCGCAAGACGCGGCATCACCGTCGAGCGCGAGGCGCGCCCCGTCGCCATCCGTTCTCTCGAAATCGACGGAGACGGCGCAGACTATACGATGCGCGTCGTCTGCTCCAAGGGGACCTATATCCGCACGCTGTGCGCCGATATCGGAAAAGCGCTCGGCTGCGGCGGGGGGATGTCCTCGCTCAGACGCCTCAAAACGGGAGATTTTTCCCTTGCCGGTGCGCACACGCTGAAAGAAATCAAAAGCATGAGTGCGGAGGAGCGCGCTTCCCTGCTTTTGCCGACGGAAACGCTCTTCCTATCGCTTCCGAAGGTCGTTCTGCCCGAATTTTATGAAAAGCTTGCCAAAAACGGCTGTGAAATCTATCAAAAGAAAATCGGGACGTCGTTCGGCGTCGGCACAAGGCTTCGCATCTGCGGAAAAGACGGCTTTTTCGCGGTCGGCGAGGCACGGGAATATCCGGAGGGCACCGCCGTAAAGCTGCTAAAGCGTTTTGATACGCCAGAATCGCCGTAAATTCCCCGCGGCGGTGCCGCACGATGACAGAAAGCAGCTTTCCAAATACGCCGCAAAAGCCGGCAAAAAAAGTCAAGCGGAGGTGCGGGAGCTCCCGCAGCATCATATGGAACCGAATCTGAAAATCCGAAAAATCAAGCCGGAAGAGACCGACGGGGTCACAAATCTCGCCCTCTCGGTCTTTATGGAATTTGAAGCGCCGGACTATTCCGCGGAAGGTGTCCGTGCCTTCAAAGCCTTTCTTTCCGACCGGGAAATGCTCTCCCTTTTCACGATATACGGCGCATTTGAAAACGGAACGCCGATCGGGATGCTCGCCGTCCGGGACGGCGTACATATTTCTCTCTTTTTCGTCGACGGACGGCATCACCGCAAAGGCGTCGGAACGGCGCTTTTCCGGCACTTTCTGTCGGAGGTCCGTCCGAGCGCCGTCACCGTGAACGCGGCGCCGTTCGCGCTTCCCTTTTATCGGCATTTGGGCTTCGTTCAAACAGGCTTGGAAGCGCTCGAAAACGGAATCCGCTATACGCCTATGCTCTATCGGAACTAAAAGCCAAAAGGATAAAACAAATGTATAAAGACGCTCACATCCACACCACCGTCAGCCATGACGGGAAATCCTCCGTTATGGAATATATCGCCGCGGCGCCGGGCAAAAACGTCGATGAGATCACGCTCACCGAGCATTACGACGACTACGAGGGAATCGAAACAAAGCTCCGGACGCTGGACGTCGCCGCATATGCCGCGGAATATGAAAGAATACGCGGCATGACCGATTTCCCCGTCAATTTCGGCATCGAGATCGGTCTCCGTCCGGAATGCGCCGAGCGCACAAAAAGGATGGCGGAAAGCTATCCCTTTGATTTCATCATCGGCTCCTCGCACATCACGGCAGGCAAAGATATGGCATACGATCCCTCTTTTTTTCATGAGCGCACACGGAAAGAGGCCTACATGGTCTATTTCAATGAGGTATTGGAAAACATCAAAATTTATGATATCTTCGACGTATACGGTCATCTCGATTATGTGGTGAGATACGGAGGATATCCGCAGAAAAAGCTCGACTACGCCGAATTTTCCGAAATCTTGGATGAAATCTTCCGCGCCCTCATCCGCCGGGACAAGGGAATCGAAATCAACACCTCGGGAATCCGGTACGGGCTCGGTACGTTCTGCCCGAACCGCGAGCTTTTGAAGCGTTATCTCGAGCTTGGCGGAAAAATCATAACGCTCGGCTCCGATGCGCACCGCGCGGAGGACCTCGCCGCCGATTTCGGGAATGCGATAGAGCTGCTGAAAAGCTTAGGGGTAAAAGAGATCGCCGTATTCCGGAAACGGCAGCCGGAATGGATTTCGCTGCGGGAATTTTGACGGAAGCTCGAAAGGGAGCATCGAAAATGCGATGCTCCCTTTTGTTTTATTTTATGGCAAAGCATAGATAAGTCATTTCCCGCGCAAGCGAAGAGGCTCCGTCCGCCGCCGTGTCCTTATGAGCGGCAGAAGATTCAAGAGGACAGGCAGCAGAAATTCGACCCATATGAAGACGGTGTCAAGCCGAAACCGCGCGATAAGCATACTGTTTTCCGTCAGGGCGAGCATCGACACGGCTGTCGCTGCAAAAAGCACAGAATAGGCAATGCGCATTCCCCTCCTTGCGTTTTCCGCCACAAGGTCTGCGTAAATGCCGACAAGCACGGACAGGCGGACGATATGGAGCATCCAAATGAAAAGGCGCAGGAACAGGTCTGCGGCGCCGAAGGAAAACAGCGTAAAATAAACATAGACAAGCGAGGCCGCGGCGGCCGCGGACACCATGATCCGCACAAGATACGCGCCCCTGTTCGCCGGCGGCTCGCTTCCGACGCGCATCGCGTCGGAAATTCCGTCGTCGCCGGAGGTAAGCGTTTTGGAGGCGAGAAAGAAAACAGGCGCCGCGGAAACGCAGGACAGCACGCCGGAGACATCGAAATCCCCCGCCGAAAGCGTCAGTGTGAAATCCCCGAAGGGGCGGATCAAAAGCATCGGCACAAGCAGAAACGGGACAAGCTCCGAAAATCTTCCCACCGCCGTCATCCCGTGGACTACGGCAAAAACCGCGCAGATGCAGACCGTCAAAAAAATCACCCACCAAGGCAAAAAACGGCTCAGACGCTGAACGGATTCACTGAAAAAAACCGCAGTCCGCGTCATCTGGAATACGGACAATACGAGAAAAAGGCCGGTAAATACAGTTCCCGCCGCGCCCGGAGCATAAGCGCCAACAAAATCGGAAAGTCCCGTCCGGCGCTGGGAAAGTCCTCTCAGACAAAGCACCGCAAACACGGAAAAAACGGCAAACTGCGCGGTCACCGCGTAATAACTCGTTATATTAAAAAGGAAGAAGCCGGAAAGCAGGTAAGAAAACGTCAGAAAAAAGAGCTGAACCGGCGTGATATGCGTTTTCACTTTTTATCCCCCTCCGTGCGGATGATGGATTTTCGCGAGATCGACACCGGGATCCGCTTCATCGCCCAAAGCGGCGCCATCAAAAGGAAATCCTTGAGGCCGGAAAAGTCCACCGGCGCAAACGGCGAAAAATACGGAACGCCGGCGGAGCTTTTCATGCACATGTGCAAAAGCGAAATCACGATCGCCGCAAAAAATCCAAAAAGGCCGAACACGCCGGAAACGACGATCATGAGGAACCGGTACAGGATATTGGAATTCATATACGGCGGAACGATAAAATTGCAGACCGCAGCGAGCGCGACGACGATAAGCACGGGCGCCGAGGCGATCCCCGCCTCGATCGCGCTGTCGCCGAGGATCAGCGAGCCGACAAGTCCGACCGCGGAGCCGACCGCCTTCGGCATTCTTAGGCCGACCTCGCGCACCACCTCAAAAAGCAAAAAGATGATGATCACCTCCCAAAAAAGCGAAAACGGGAGCGAATTTCTCGCCTTTTCCACCATTGAGATCATATATTCCGGCAAAAGCTCGCGGTGCCTGACGAAAAGCGCGACGAACAGTGCCGGCAGATACAGAGCGATCAGAAAGGAAAAGAAGCGGATGATCCTGATAAATGTGGCGTACCATGGACTTTTTGAGTAATCCTCCGCCACCTGAAACGCCTCGCAAAAAAGATACGGCACCGTCAAAACGACGGGAGAGCCGTCCACAAGCACCGCGACCCTGCCCTCCAGCAGCTTCGCCGCCACCTTGTCCGGACGTTCGGAGTTGCCGACCGTCGGATACAGCGGCATTTTGCCGTCCTGGATAAAGATCTCGACATAGCCGGAATCGAGAATCGCGTCCGTTTTGATATCGGAAATCCGCCTGCACACCTCGTCGACGGTCTTTTGGTCTGCAATTCCGTCGATATACATGACGGCGACATCCGTTCCGGATACGCTTCCCACGGTCATGCTTTTCTTTTTGAGACGCGAGGTGTGGAGCCTCCTGCGCAGCAGCATGGCGTTGTTTTCGGCGCTTTCGGTAAAGCCCTCGTGCGGACCGCGGATGACGTTTTCCGTCTCCGGCTCGGAGGTCGAGCGCCCCTCTTCGTTCTTCGTAAAGACCGATATCCCGTAACCGCTCTCATAGCCGTCATAAAACACCACCGCGTTGCCGGCGAGAATCGCCTGCTCCGCGGCGGCAAAATCCGCCAGTTCCTCCACCTTGACGTTGGTGATAACCGATTCCAACGGAAATTTCGCCGTGCCGTTTTCATAGGCATAGGATATAGGTTCGATCACGTATTTATTGATCATCGACTTCGAGCTGTAATTGCTGATATAAGCGATGAAAATCCGATTTTCCCCATAGACAAGCTCCCGGAAGGAAAAATCGCTCATATCGGCAAACACGCCCGAAAACTCATTTTTGACAGCATCGTATCTTGTCTGCATATCTTGTCCTTTCCCGGCACAAAGTGGTAGACCGGCCGAAAATCAAAAGAGCTTATGTTTTTCAGGCAATCTGTACAAAACAAAGCTCCTCTTTCCATAATTTTTATTATTATTCGCAGAAAAAAAATTTTTATGATTTATTTTTTCATTTGATGTTGACTTCTTTTCATTTATCAAGTAAAATAGCCGTGCGATGTTTGCGCCGGAATCCGACGGGCGAAAAACGCTCTGCTTCTTTCGTGCCGCATACGATCCAAATACGGATATTCGCCGTTATCATACGGTATGGAGTCGTTTATGAAAAATTTCATAACTGCCATGGGAAACAAATGGAAAACGAGCACTCTCCGGTATGTTTACAATGCAAAGGACGACCGCGGACGCGGGCGTCTGTGCATGCTCATCTCCGGCATCATGTCGGGTCTTGTCGGACAGCTCTCCTCCGGACTCTTCTACACGGGATTTCTGCTCGGCCACGGGATCGACATCGTCGATATCGCCATCATCACGTTTATCCCTTACATCACATGCTTTCTGAATATTTTTTCGCCGTGGCTCCTTGAACACTTCAAAAAGAGAAAGCTGATCCTTGCCGCCGGAAAACTGCTCTATTATTTTATCAATATCGTCGGCATCACGCTTCTGCCGGAGCTTATCGAAGATCCCGAAGCGCGGCTTGCCGGATTTATCGCCATCGTCGTCGTCTCCAATTCGATCAATGCGCTGTTTTCCTCGGGCTACTCGGCATGGCAGGCGAATTTCCTGCCGGACGACGTGCGTATGGACTATTTCACGTCGTCGGGCTGTATCAACAGTCTGCTCTCCTACATCATTGTATTCTGTGTTTCTATCATCACCGACCGGCTTGAAGGCTCCCCCGATCAGCTTATCATGATCACGATGCTGCGCTGGATCGCGTTCGGACTCGCCGTCGTCGACTGCCTCATCCAGCTGATCCCGAAGGAATATCCTTACTTAAAAAAAGCGAAAACCAAGTTAGCCAATATCTTTGTCCTTCCGGTCAAAAACAAGCGCTTTCTTCTGACGATCCTGATCGCTGCCGCCTATACGTTCGCCACAAATCTCCCAAACGCGACGCTCAATGCGTATGTATTGGAGGTGCTGGACGGAACCGGCATGCAATACACGCTGCCCAATGCCATCAACGCCCTTTATTTCTTGTTTTTCATATTCTTTTCTAAAATATGGAAAAAATTTGTCGCAAAGCATTATTGGTTCCGGGCATTCGCATTCGCGATGCTGATGCAGGCCGTCACCTATTACATGTATGTGTTCGTCACGGCGGATACCGTTTGGCTGTACGTCGTCGTCCGGCTTTTGCAGCACATATTCGGCGTCGTGATGAATTCCATCGTCGCATCGCTCCCCTATGTCAACCTGCCGGAAGAGGACCGCACCAATTACATGTCTTTCCATACCATCGTTTCCAACATGGCCGTATTCCTCAGCATGATGCTCGGAACGATGTTTACCTCCTATATGGAGCATGGCTCCGGCACATGGAATATCCTCGGCTCCGCTTTCACCAGCACGCAGATCCTGCTTTTCGCGTGTGCCGTCGCTCAATGCCTTGTCGCCGGCATGACGCTTCTGCTTTCCAAAAGGGTCACGCCGCCGGAGGTCATGGCACAAGCTTCAAAATAACCGCAAATTTTTGTTATTTTTTCAAGAAAACTCTTGCAAATTTATAAATTCGATGCTATAATGTTAAATGCTATGCTTTGATATGGCGCCGGAGCGGTCCGCTGCATGCTCGCATGAACGCTTCGTAATTTATGGAGAGGAGCCGAAACAATGGATAAAATTCAGGCTTTTGTAAACGAGCAGCTAAAGACCGAGCTTCCCGAATTTGAGATCGGTGACACGGTCGTCGTACACAACAAAATCAAAGAGGGGACAAGAGAGCGTATCCAGCTGTTCGACGGCGTGGTCATCGCCAAGAAGAACGGCGGCATTTCCGAGACTTTCACCGTCAGAAAGATCTCTTACGGCATCGGCGTCGAAAAGACGTTCCCGATCCATTCCCCGAACGTCGTCAAGGTAGACGTCACACGCCGCGGCAAGGTTCGCCGTGCGAAGCTCTATTATGTCCGCGACCGCGTAGGCAAGCAGGCAAAGGTAAAAGAGCAAATTTAATTTGATAGTTATACAAAAAATCAGCCTCATACGAGGCTGATTTTTTATTATCCGTCTTTATCGCTTCCACGAGATATCGTCGAGCTGCTCCAAGGCAAAAATGAGCCGGTTCCGATTCCCCTCTCCCATCGCGCACAGCGGCAGACGATAGCCTCCGACCTCGAAGCCGAGATAATTCATCGCTTCCTTGACCGGAATCGGATTGGTCTCCAAAAACAGCGCGCGCATAATGTTCAAATAACGCAGCTGCAAGGCGCGCGCGCCGATGATATCTCCTGCCGCAAGCTTGGCCGTCATCTCGTGCATCGTCCCCGGGAACAGATTGGCCGCGACGGAAATCACGCCGGACGCGCCGAGCGCCATCGCCGCGACCGTCATATCGTCGTTGCCCGACCACATGGCAAAGCCGTCGTCAAGCAGCGCGGCGACGTCGGTCATATAGGCGATATTTCCGCTCGCCTCCTTGATTCCGATGATATTCGGATGGCGGCGCAGACGTTCCAGCGTACCGAGCTCGATGGAGCAGCCCGTCCGCGACGGAACATTGTATAAGATGATCGGCGTATGAACGGCTTCCGCCGCCGTGAGGAAATGCGCCGCCATTCCGTCCGCATTTGCCTTGTTGTAATACGGCGTCAGGACAAGCAGCGCGTCGGCGCCGAGCGACTCCGCCCTCCTGCACGCGTCCGCCGTCCTGCTCGTATCGTTTGAGCCGCAGCCGACGATCACCGGAATCCGACCCGCCGCGGTATCCACGCCGGTGCGGATAATCGCTTCCCTTTCCTCATCGCTTATCGTCGGCGACTCCCCGGTCGTGCCGAGCAGGACAATGCCGTCCGCGCCGTTTGTAATCTGAAATTCGATAAGCTCCGCGAGCTTGTCGTAATTCACCCCGCCGTTCTTGGTAAATGGGGTGACAAGTGCCGTGATCGCGCCGCGTATTTCCATAATATCCTCCATTCCGTCTCTCATGCCATACTGCCATGGTATGCGCGAAAAGACGAAATGACAAAGAGGAAACTAAAAAACGGCCTCCCGTCCGCCATATTCTCATTCTGCCGCAGTGGCTTCATCCCAATAGAAAAAATCCTCAATCAGGCTGTCGTCCGCTCGTGAATAAAGTCTCCCGTTTTCGGAATAAAAATTCGGATTCTCAGGCGAGCATTCCACATAATAGGCCGGCCGGATGCAAACAAAGCTCTCGCCCTCACCGCAGTAATAACAGCTCCGGCCGTCTATAAGTTCCATTTTCGAAATGAATTTACCCAAGCGCAAAACAAACAAAATATTTTCCACGGCGACGCTCTCTTCCGCCCTTGCCGACGAATATCGTATTCCGCCTCGATATCCGTCCGGCAAACGCACAAAAAAGGGAGACGGCGCACCGGAGCCCTCGTATCCGCCAAGCTTTGTAATCCTTTTCCCGTGGAAGGTATCCGGGACAAGAATCGTTTGCCCCTCCTCTGTGCCGTCCCATTGATACACAGAAACAAAAGCACGCTGCATAAACGGCAGCGTATTTGAACAACAATAAAAACCATCGGAAATTTCGCCGCCGGAATAAAAAACACAAGCGTCCCAAAGCCCGCATCCGCAAAGAGCCGCGGCAAGCGCAGCAAGAACAAGAAAAAAGAGCAGCCGCCTCATAAATCAATTCCTTTCTTTATCAATAGCCGAATTGCCATAGCTTCATTCTTCTGCATTTGGAGTTAAGCGGCATAATCTATAAAAAGATTGCTTACTTTTACAATACGGAATCCCCCCTATTTTTGTCAAGTGTTTTTTACTTTATAGGTTTTGTAATCCATTCTTCTCTTGTGACGGAAAGCTGACAGCTCTCAAACTGATTGCAGGTGCCGTCCGGATTCTTCCGAAAGCTGTCCGCCATCTCGATACTCTTAACTTTCATGCCGAGGCTCCTGAGCGGCGCCAGCTTTTCTTCATCATGCAAAGCCCAAAAAGCCAAGATTTCGGAAGCGCCGAGCTCCAAAAAGCCGTAATTATACAGAGCCTTCAGGGCCTCATATTCATAGCCCTGATTCAGATACGCATCATTGATTACATGCCCGATATCCAGCCGCCCATTCTCGTCAACATTGTTGAAATTGATAAAGCAAACCACCTTGGAAAGATCTTTCGCCTCCGCCGCCCAAACCGTATGCTCCTTCGAAAAATATTCACAGGCACGCTTCACGCCTTCTTCGTCCGTCGGCCATGCCCAATCGCAGTCTGCAAATGCCGAACGCTCCTTCGATATGGCAATCTCCAAAAGATCGTGCCAGTCCTTTGGCGAAAACTTTCGTATTACCAGACGCTCAGTCTCCATAAAGACAATCGGCTTCATTCCCATTTTGAATTTTCCTCCATACACCTGAATTTGAATCGACACACGGAAATATTCCTCATATTTGCCTGTTTTGCGCGTAACCGAAGGCGACACTCCGTGAAACAACGTATAGGCGCGGGTAAACGCCTCCGGCGAATTATATCCGAAACGAAGCGCCAAATCGATGACCTTACAATTTGTTTGCATCAATTCATATGCGGCAAGTGTCATCCGTCTGTTACGGATGTACTCGGAAACCGGAATTCCGCAAATCATGGAAAACATCTGCTGAAATTTCACAAGCGAACAGCAGCAGATCCGGCAAAGCTCCCGATCATCGATTTCAGACGCAAGGGCATCCTCGATATAAGAAATCGCCCGATTCAAGCGTTTTATCTCATCCAATGTTCATCACTCCCTTTACAGAAGCATTGTAGCACGATTCGGAGAAAAATACCTTGCAGTTTACAACAAAAACGGCAAGGTATCAAAATATTTTTACGAAAAGCGCCTCACACGATACAACAATACTATTTTTTAATAGATATTATGTCAGATATGATAAAAGCAGTCTCGCTAAGACTGCTTTTATCCCTGTCATTCCTGTTCCTTTAAGGTCGATAAAGCGGCCAAACGCTCATAGGCGTCTTTTGCCAGTGCAGAGCCGTCCTCTTCCCCAATGTGAGGATAAAGATAATTTAAGCGATCGACCATATCGTCATCCATGATATCGTAAAGCTCGCCCTTGAGGCTCAGCTGATACAAATAGCCGAGGAGACGGCCGAAATCCGGATTATCCGAATACGAGGAATAGGAATATAATTGATACGTGGTATATAAGTGCCGCAGATTTTCTTCTTTTTGGCGCACGCACGTCTCCGCATCCATTCCTTCCCAATTCACCCGGCAGCCTTGACAAAAAGAAGCAAATTCAGAGTAGCATAAAATATCTACATTTGATTTTAGAAATTTTTTGTCCTCATTGACGTTTATGAAAATCACCGTGACCGCCACAAGCGCGGCCGCCAATATAACCGTCAGTGCAGTATGAAAATAATGTTTTTTCATATAATTTCCTTTCTTCAACCGGAATCAGCCCACACGGAAGCCAAAGAAAACAATAGACATATGATTTTGATGGCCATCATGCTTTTTATTGACAACAAAAGCCTTATATGATACATTTTATATGTTCTATTATAATATGTTTTCAGGGATATGTCAAGCCGTTCTTCACAGAAAGACCGGTTTTTCCCTCATCATCGCCGCCCCGTCGCGCGGCGCGGCGCATAACAGCTCCCATATGCCGTCCGCGCGCGCCGAAAGCTCGAAGGCGCGGCGCACATGCTCGCCGTACTGCCGATAATCCGCCGGCTTCGTGACAATCGGAAGCCGCGCCGAGCGGCGGATGGAAGCGAGGATTTCCCGCCCCGTCTCATTCGCCGCAAGAACCGTCGTATAGCAGACGCCCGCGAGATCCTCCGCTCCGACGCCAAGAAGCGCATGCAGAAGCCCCCGCCGGATGCGGGAACAGGAGTACCTCTTCGTTTCCGTCATGGACAGCAGCTCCTCCCCATTACGGGCATGGAGCGCCGCCGCGTGAAGCCTTGACGCAAGCTCCGCCGTCATATCGGGAACGCCTCTTAAGATGTCCGCTCTGCCGGACCTGACAAGTCCCGCAAAAATCGGAAACAGCTTTTCCCCGTCGGCAATCCTGCCGCTCGCGGCCGCCGACCGAAGCATTTCACACATAAATGACGGAACCGACTGTGAAACCGCGTCGAAATCGCCGTCAACCAGCATTTTTCTGACGGTGGAGGCGGAGGGAATCCCTTCTCCGCTTCCGTCATAGGCCTCTCCGATACGCCGAATGGCGACGGGACGCACGGAGGACGCAATTTGATTCAGCCGCGAAAGATAGGATATCGCCAAAATATCGTTGGAACCACCGAAAAGCTCGACGCCGTAAAGCTTTTTATACACATCGGAAACGACTCTTCTGTATGAGACGCCGTGTCCCTCGGAAAGACGCTCCCTCACGGCGTCGGTGAAAACGGACGAAGCGAGCCGTTCCGCAGCCGTCCGCAAAGAATCGATGTCCCCCGCTTCGCTCCCGAAGCAAAGCGCATCTACACACCCAAGCGCCGAGACGATGTCCGCGCCCGCCGCGGCAAAGCGTTCGGCGCAGGAGGCGGAATACGGGAACGGAAGCTCCAGCACAAGGTCGGCGCCTCCCGACAGGGCCGCGCGGGCACGCTCATATTTGGAGATCACCGCCGGTTCCCCGCGCTGCGTGAAGCTGCCGCTCATGACTGCGACCACAGCCCCGCGTTTTTTCATTTCGGAAATCAAATAGGCATGTCCGAAGTGGAACGGATTGTATTCGCAGATCACCGCGCAAATTTTCATGACAGCTCCTTTTCCGGCGCTCAAACCCGATAAAACGCCGGATTTCTGTATTTTTGTTTCGAGATCGGGAAAATAACTATTGAAATCGGAAAAATAATCTTGTATAATATATAGTATAGTGTAAAATTTTGATAAAATCAATATATAAACGGAGGATCATTCAAATCATGTATGTATTGGTAGTCAATGCGGGCAGCTCCTCGCTCAAATATCAGCTCATGGACACCGCAACGAACAAGGTGCTCGCAAAAGGAATCTGCGAGAGAATCGGCATCGACGGGCTCATCGAGCATAAAAAAGAGGACGGAAGCAAAACCGTGCGCAATTTCCCGATGCCCAACCATTCCGTCGCCATGAAGATCGTCGTCGATACGCTGACGGATCCCGAAATCGGATGTCTTACGGACATGAGCCAAATCGAGGCGGTCGGACACCGCGTCGTCCACGGCGGTCCCTACTTCTTTGAGAGCTGTCTTATCACACCCGACGTTCTCGAGAAGCTCGAGCTCTGCCGCGATTTCGCGCCGCTGCACACGGGGCCGCATCTCATGGGTATCCGCGGCTGCACCGAGGTCATGCCGAACGTCCCGCAGGCGCTCGTCTTCGACACCGCATTCCATCAGACGATGCCGGATTACGCCTATATGTACCCGATTCCGTATGAGACCTATGAAAAATATCACATCCGCCGCTACGGTGCGCACGGCACCTCTCACCGCTTCGTCTCCATCGAGATGGCCAAGCTCTTGAACAAGCCGGTCGAGGAAACGAAGATCGTCACCTGTCATATCGGAAACGGCTCCTCCATCACAGCCGTCAAGGGCGGAAAATGTATCGACACCTCGATGGGCTTTACCCCGCTCGACGGCGTTGAAATGGGTACGCGCTGCGGCTCCATCGATCCTGCCATTGTCACCTACATCATGAAAAAAGAGGGCTTCACGCCCGACGAAATGAGCAATTTCATGAATAAAAAATGCGGCTTCCTCGGTGTATCCGGCGTATCCTCCGACAGCCGCGACATCGAGGAGGGCATCAAAAACGGCGACAAGCGCTGCCTGCTCGCCGCTTCGATTCTCGCTTATCAGATCAAAAAATATATCGGCTCTTATGCCGCCGCCATGGACGGACTTGACGCTGTCGTCTTTACTGCCGGCATGGGCGAAAACAATCCCGAGCTGCGCGACCGTGTCTGCCGCGACATGAGCTTTTTCGGCATCGAAATCGATCGCGAGCTCAACGCCAAGACATGGCGTCAGCCGAATATCGTCGAGCTTTCCACGCCGGCCTCCAAGGTAAAGGTATACGTCATCCCGACCAATGAGGAGCTCATGATCGCAAAAGATACCGAAGAGCTTGTGAAGAAAGCAAAATAAAGTCCGCACACCGCGCACGTTTTCCGTGCGCGGTTTTTTCATCTTCATTAAGAGCTTTTTCTTATTGTTATATTTTTACTTTGTAAACTTTCAATGAATTTAACACATGAATTTGTCGAAAAGATATTGTATTTTGGGAATCCGCGTGCTATTATATAAATATAGATTTATAATGGGGGAGAATGGGATTCGAAGATCGCTTCTTCCTCCGTTGCCTCAAAAAATTTGATCTTTGAACCAATGAGAAAGGGATGATACAAGGATGGCTGATACAGGACATAAAACCACAGCCGAGCTGCGCGAGCTTCTCCGAAACGGACAGACGGCGGAAGAAAAATCACTTGCGGAAAAAGGACGTCTCTGCGCACGTGAGCGCATGAGACTGCTTTTTGACGAGGGCACCTTCGTCGAGGTCGGCGCTTACATCGGACGAAAACGGACGGAGCTTGACCGTGATGCCGACGACAGCTTTGAGCCTGTCGTCACCGGCTACGGCGCGGTGAACGGGACGCTCGTTTACGCATTTTCCCAAGATTTTTCCCGCCTGCACGGTGCCCTCGGTGAAATGCACGCAAAGAAAATCACAAAAATCATAGAAACGGCGGCATATTCCCACGCGCCGGTCATCGGCGTATTCGACAGTGCCGGCGCGAAAATTTTGGAGGGCGTGGACGCGCTCGCAGGCTACGGAAGCATCATGCGTGCCGTCTCCGGCGCTTCCGAGCTTCCGAGGATCGCGGTCGTCTCCGGCATCTGCGGCGGCGCGTCCGCCGTCATTGCGGAGATGTTCGATATCGTGATCGCCGCCGAAAAAACAGGAAAGCTCTTCACTTCCCCCTCCGGCGGAGCGGCGGACGGCGTCACAGCTGATCCGGCGCTCATCGATATCGTTTGCGAGGACGACGCCGCGGCGGTGGGAAAAGCCCGTGCGCTTATCGCATATTTTGACAGCATGCTGGAAACCGACGACGACATCAACCGCGCCGTCGAAATCGACGGTATCTTATCCGCCCGCGATTATAACATCCACGATGTCATAAGCACCGTATTCGACGCGGGCACCTTCACCGAGCTTGGCGCAGAACATGCGGACAGCATGGTGACGGGGCTTGCCGCCATCGGAGGCAGAGCCGTCGGCGTCATCGCCAACAATCCCGCCGTCAAGGGCGGAAAGCTTTGTCCCTGCGCGGCGGATAAGGCCTCCCGTTTGCTGGCGCTGTGCCGCACGGCGGAAATCCCCGCCGTCACCCTTGTCGATACGGACGGCATCGCAGATTCGGCCAAGGCCGAGGAAAAAGGACTTGCGGCACATCTCGCCGCCCTTGCACGCGCTTATGCGGAAGCGTCAGTGCCCTGTGTCACGGTGACACTCGGCTCCTCCTACGGAACCGCCTACACCGTCATGGGCTCCAAGGCGCTTTGCGGAGGCATCGCGCTCGCACTCGACCGCGCAAAAATCTCCGCGATGCCGCCGGAGGCCGCCGTCGCCTTTCTCGATAAAGTCACAGACGAATCCCGCCATGCCGAGATCGCCGACACATGGGCGGAAAAATACGCCTCCGCGCTCGAAGCCGCAAAAAGCGGACATATCGATGACATCATCGATTCCGCCGAGCTCCGCCAAAGGATCGGCGCGGCGCTCGAAATGCTTTGCTTTTGAAAGGGAGGTCGCATCCGATGTTTCTTTCCATAGACAACCCGATCATCACGGACGAATCCTCGTTCCTTGATCGTCTCGGCCTCGGCGGACAGACGCTGCTCCTCGGCATGGTCGTCGTCTTTGCCATGCTGTTTGTGATTTATCTCTGCATGGTCGCCATGCAGGCGGTATTCACAAGAAAATCCCCAAAAACCGCAAAGGACACAGCTTCGGAAAAGCCTGCGCAAGCGCCGGTGCCGGCGATGCAGGTGACTGAATCCGTTCCCGACACACAGACGAGCGACGAAGAGCTCGTCGCGGCGATCACCGTCGCCATCGCGGCCTACACCGGCGACGCGCCGTCGTCATTCCGCGTCGTTTCTTTTAAAAAGAGATAATTTTATCATAATTTCGGAGGAATACCCAAATGAAAAGATATCATGTAACCGTAAACGGCGTCACATACGATGTAACGGTCGAAGAAGCCAACGGAGCGTCCGCTCCCACGCCTGCTGCTCCCGCCGCACCGGCAGCGCCGGCAAGCAAACCGGCTCCCGCTGCCCCAGCCCCTGCCGGAAACGCGAGGATATCCGTTTCCGCCCCGATGCCCGGCAACATTTTAAGCGTAAACGTGAAGCCCGGCGATAAAGTAGAAAAGGGCGCGATACTCTGTATCCTCGAAGCGATGAAAATGGAAAACGAGATTTTGGCGCCGGAAGCCGGTGTCGTCGCTTCCGTCATGGCCGCAAAGGGCGCCGCCGTTCAGTCGGGCGATGTGCTCGTCACGCTCGCGTGACCGCAGCATAGATCCTTTGAACGGTGGTGATCAAGAATGCTTGATAATCTGTTATCCCTGTGGGAAAGCACGGGGATCGCAAAGTTTTTCGATTATGACCTCGGATATTTCGGCAAAACGCTGGTCATGTATGTCATCGTCGGCGTACTTGTATATCTTGCGGTCAAAAAAGGCTTCGAGCCTTTGCTGCTGCTTCCGATCGCGACGGGCATCCTGCTCGCCAATCTCCCGGGCGCGAATCTCTTCCATATGGATTGGTTCGTTGACGGCGTAAAATTATCGGACGGCACTACATCATCCGAGCTTTCGGACATTATTTTGCATGTTTTCAACGAGGGCGGACTGCTCGACATCCTGTATCTCGGCGTCAAGCTCGGCATTTATCCCTCGCTGATCTTCCTCGGCGTCGGCGCCATGACGGACTTTTCCCCGCTCATCTCCAACCCGAAAAGCGTATTTCTCGGCGGCGCCGCGCAGTTCGGCGTTTTCGCGGCGTTTCTCGGCGCGCTTCTGCTTGGCTTCAATGAGCTGGAAGCCGCAGCAATCGGCATCGTTGGCGGCGCCGACGGCCCTACCGCGATTTTGATAACCAAAATACTTGCGCTCACATTGCTCGGCGCCATCGCAATCGCAGCCTATTCCTATATGGCGCTGATCCCGATGATACAGCCTCCGCTGATGAAGCTTTTGACGACGAAAAAGGAACGCTCCATCAAAATGACGCAGCTCCGCCCCGTGTCCAAGCTCGAGAAGATCATCTTCCCGATCATGGTCGTGATCGTCGTGTGTCTCCTTCTTCCGGATGCGGCGCCGCTCATCGGCTTCCTCATGTTCGGAAATCTTCTCAATGTCAGCGGCGTGACGGACAGACTTTCCAAAACCGCTCAAAACGGACTGATCAACGTGATCACGATCTTCCTCGGCTTATCCGTCGGCGCGACGGCAAGTGCCGAGAACTTCCTGAAATGGGAAACGCTCATGATCATCATTCTCGGATTCTGCGCGTTTATGCTTTCGACGGTCGGCGGCATTATCGGCGGCAAAATCATGTGTAAGCTGTCCGGCGGCAAGATCAATCCGCTGATCGGCTCCGCAGGTGTTTCGGCAGTTCCGATGGCGGCGCGTGTCTCCCAGAAGGTCGGTCAGGAAGAGGATCCTTCCAACTTCCTTCTCATGCACGCCATGGGACCGAACGTCGCCGGCGTCATCGGCTCGGCGATCTGCGCGGGCGTGTTCCTCGCGCTTTTCCGTTAAAACATACCGTCCGCGCGGACGGATAGAGCTCATGCTCCGTCCGCGCGGAACATACAAGGAGGGCCTATCATATGGCAAAGGTTAAAATATGCGAGACCGTGCTCCGCGATTCTCACCAATCGCTCATCGCGACGAGAATGACGACGGAGGAAATGCTCCCCATTCTCGAGCAGATGGACAAAGTGGGCTACTATGCGCTCGAAGCTTGGGGCGGCGCGACATTCGACGCCTGCCTGCGCTTCCTCGACGAGGATCCGTGGGAGAGACTGCGCAAAATCCGCGACAAAGTCAAGAACACCAAGCTTCAAATGCTGTTCCGCGGACAGAACATCCTCGGATACCGCCACTATCCTGACGATGTCGTCGAATATTTCGTTCAAAAATCCATTGCAAACGGCATCGACGTCATCCGCATCTTCGACGCGCTCAACGACGCCCGCAACTTAAAAACCGCGATCGCCGCGACCATCAAGGAGGGCGGACATGTGCAGGCGGCGATCAGCTACACGACAAGTCCCGTGCATACGAGCGAAAGCTTTGCGGCCTATGCAAAGCAGCTCGAAGAGATGGGCGCAAATTCGATCTGCATCAAGGACATGGCGGGGCTTTTGAAGCCCTACGACGCCTATGAGCTTGTCAAGCTCATCAAGGAAAACGTCAAAATTCCGGTACAGCTCCATACGCACTACACGTCGGGACTCGCGTCCATGACGGTGCTCAAAGCGATCGAGGCGGGCGTCGATATCGTCGATACCGCGATCTCGCCGTTCGCGATGGGCACAAGCCAGCCGCCGACGGAATCGCTCGTCGCAACGCTCGCAGGCACGGAGTACGACACCGGGCTCGATCTTGCCGAGCTCGACAAGATCTGCAAATATTTCACGCCGATCCGCGAAAAATACATTAGGAGCGGACAGCTCGATCCGAAGGTGCTGAAGGTAGACGTCAACGCCCTGCTCTATCAGGTGCCGGGCGGTATGCTGTCGAATCTTGTCTCCCAGCTCAAGCAGGCGGGAAAATCCGAGAAGCTCACGGAGGTGCTCGAGGAAGTGCCGCGCGTCCGTGCGGACGCGGGATATCCGCCGCTCGTGACCCCATCGTCCCAGATCGTCGGAACGCAGGCGGTATTCAATGTCATAGGCGGCGAACGCTATAAAATGGTGACAAAGGAATTCAAGGGTCTTGTCCGCGGCGAATACGGCAAAACGCCTGCCGAAATCTCACCCGAATTCCGAAAAAAGATCATTGGAGACGATACGCCTGTGACCGAACGTCCCGCCGACGCGCTCGCGCCGGAGCTTGATAAGCTGCGCGAGGAAGTTAAGCCGTGGGCGATCCAGGACGAAGACGTCCTTTCCTATGCGCTTTTCGAGCAGGTCGCCGTCAAATTCTTTGAAAAGAGAAAGGCAAAGCTCTACGGACTCGACGCACAGAACGCCGATTTTGAAAATAAAGTCCACAACGTCTGAAAAGGAATCGAAAAGCGAAGCCGAAATGCTTCGCTTTTCCTGCAAAAGAACATGAAACGAGAGTTATACCGGGAACACTTTGACCGCACGATCTTCCCCATCGTCGCAGCTGATGGCACCGGACGCATCGTGTATAAAAATGCGGCGGCGGGAAAATATCTGCCGGCGCTTCGCTGCGGCGCTGACATCGTCCGCCGTCTGCGCGGCAAAAAGCCTTTACATGCAGGCATGGATGCGGAGGTGCCGGGCGATACGCCGTATCGGCGCGCCGTCGTCTTGCAGGATGACGACGCCTATGTTTTTCTGTTTCTCTCGCGCTTTCAATATCCCGACGGCGACGAAGAGATGCTGCGTATGACCGAACGCCGCGGCACAGCGCTCGACGACTTCCTGCCGACAGCACGTGAGCCTTCTCTTTCGGAAATAGAGATACAGAGCTTCCGGCAAAACCGCATTTACGCTGATCTCATCAACATCTACGGAAGGGAACGCATGACAGGAGGCTATGTATACGATATCTGTGAGCTTTTGGAGAGACTTGCCGCCAAGCTCAAAGGCGCGTTCCGCGCGCTCGGATATCGGATCACCGTAAATATAGATGCCGCTGTGCGCGACAGGAAATATGCGAAGCTGAAGCTTTATGATTTTATCTTTCTGTTCAACAGGCTTTTATACATACAGATGAAGCTTTCGGAGAACGGCATCGTCGATATCAGCGTCCAGCTTGACGAAAACGACGAACGTCACGTGCTGCGCTTCTCCTCACGGACCGCTCTCACCAAGCGAGGCCTGAAAAAAGAGGACGCTACTGCTCTGCTCTCAAAACTGGCGCCGGAATGCGCGCTTGAATTTGCGCTTTTTGAGGACGCCCGTCCTTTTTCCGAAGATATGCGGCTCTCCGTCGACAAATACGGGAAATCGGTCATAGAATACAAGCTCTCCGGCATCGAAACGCCCGCCGTTCTTCATGTGCGGAGCATCGACCTCGAAACCGCAGAGCTTGACGCGGCCATCGACATGCTGATTCTGGACATCAAAAAAGAGCTCGGAAAGCTCCGGTCGGCGCGGTCATAATCCACTTTCTAAAAATAAAAGACGCTGCTTCGCAGCGTCTTTTATTTTTAGAGATAATTTTTCATTTTATTGATGTTGTCCTCTTCAAAGGCCATGATATCGTTCGCAATCTTCACGACATCCTGGGAAACGCCCTCCGTCTGCGCCTGCCCGATGCGCTTTTTCAGATTGATCACACCCATCGTGGAGCCGTTGATCATCATTTCTGCGATTTTCGGGGTCGAGCTGTCCACCATGGTATTCATCATGATGGATACCTCCGCGGGGATTTTTGCAAATGCGTTGATCTCCTTCGCCGTCACCGACATGCCCGAAAGCTTGTTTCGCGTCACGTTGGCAAAGTTCTGATATCCGTCGAGCTGGGCAGTAAGCTCGCAGCGAAGCTTTTCATCCTTGGTCTTGCCGAGAATCGTCGTCACGGAATCCGTTCCCATACATGCGTTTTTATACAGCTCCTGAAGAAGCTCCTCGTCAGGATTTGTCTTTTTTTGTTTTTCTGCCATATCTTCCTCCTGCGGCATATTCTGAATTTCAACATCCGTCGTAAACGGATTTTTCATCTGTTAGTATCTCCGAAAAAACAGCCGTCATTCGTATCAAAGAGCAGATGATGTTAACTTCACAAAAAAATAACAATTTATCGCCAATTATTTTTGAAAAAGGTATTGTATATTTTTTCATTATAGGTTAAAATAAAGATATGTATGGAAAAATTTTTCCACAGCTCAAAAATAAATGATTTCGGAGGAATTTAAAATGTCTGTTAAAGTCGCCATCAACGGCTTCGGCCGTATCGGACGTCTGGCTTTCCGTCAGATGTTCGGCGCAGAGGGCTACGAAGTCGTCGCCATCAATGACCTCACAAGCCCGAAAATGCTCGCTCATCTTCTCAAATACGACACGGCTCAGGGCAGCTATGTCGCAAAGGGACATACCGTTACCTACAAGGATTCCGTTCTTGGTGAGGACGGCAAAACCGTCGTCACGCCCGGTTCTATCACGGTAGACGGCAAGGAAATCACCATCTACGCCTGCCCGAAGGCGACCGACCTGCCGTGGGGCAAGCTCGGCGTCGATGTCGTTCTCGAATGCACGGGCTTCTACTGCTCCAAGGAAAAATCCATGGCTCACATCGAAGCCGGCGCAAAGAAAGTCGTCATCTCCGCTCCCGCGGGCAACGACCTCAAGACCATCGTATTCAGCGTAAATGAGAATACATTGACAAGGGACGACCAGATCATCTCCGCCGCGTCCTGCACGACAAACTGCCTCGCTCCGATGGCAAAGACGCTCAACGATACCTATCCGATCCAAAGCGGCATCATGACGACCGTTCACGCTTATACAGGCGACCAGATGATCCTCGACGGTCCGCAGAGAAAAGGCGACCTCCGCCGTGCCCGTGCCGGCGCGCAGAACATCGTTCCGAACTCCACCGGCGCCGCAAAGGCCATCGGTCTTGTCATTCCGGAGCTCAACGGCAAGCTGATCGGTTCCGCCCAGCGCGTTCCGGTCCCGACCGGCTCCACCACGATCCTTGTCGCGGTTGTCAAGGGTAAGGATGTTACAAAGGACAGCATCAACGCCGCGATGAAAGCCGCCGCGTCCGCTTCCTTCGGCTACAACACCGATGAGATCGTTTCTTCCGACGTTATCGGCATGACCTATGGCTCCCTCTTCGACGCCACGCAGACGATGGTAACGAAGATCGACGACGACACCTATCAGGTTCAGGTCGTTTCCTGGTATGACAACGAAAACAGCTATACCTCTCAGATGGTGCGCACGATCAAATATTTCGCAGAGCTGTAATTTAAAGATAAAAAGCGCATTGCATCGGCAATGCGCTTTTTATCTGAAACCGCCTCACATCCGAATTTAAAAATTTTCAAGGGAATCCCTGATTGGGGATTGATTTTTTCCGTCGGATATGCTTTAATAGAGAAAATATCAAATAAGGAGCAGTATAAAAATAAAATATATGGAACCGACATTTGTCAGCTTTACAAGCGCCGTCCCCGTATGGGCGGCCGGAAGAGAGCAGGAGATCAATCTTTGGCTCAGCTTCCGCACAGAAACAAAAACCTCTGAAAAGACAGTTCTGCGCCTCACAGGCTCTTCCGCCTATATCGTGAAAGTTGACGGGACATTCATCGCTTTCGGACCCGCACGGGCGGCGCACGGCTTCTACCGTGTGGATGAGCTCGACCTCACCCCATATGCAAAGCCGGACGGAAGCGTCGTCACCGTCACAGTCGCCGGCTACAACTGCAATTCCTACTATCATCTCGATCAGCCCTCTTTTCTTTGCGCGGAGCTGGAGGAGGACGGCAGGATAACCGCCGCCACCGGCAAATCCGGCTTTCTCTGCCGGGAGGCCGCAGAGCATGAGCAAAAGGTGCAGCGATACAGCTTTCAGCGCACTTTCTGCGAGGTCTACCGTCTCACCCCCTCCCTTGCGGCTTGGGAAACGGAAAAAGAAGTTTCCGGTGTTCCTCTCATTGAAACCGTTCCGACGGAGGAAAAGACCTTTATCGCACGCGGCTGCGAATACAACGTCTATGACGTTGTTCCGGCGGAAAAAATCACCTCCCGTGTGACCTTTACCGTCGGCGACCATGCGGAGGAAGTGCGATACGGACGGCACATCGTCAATATCGATGAGAACTATAAAGGCTTCACCCTGGACGAGATCACGACCAATTCCCTTCTCACAGCACGCAATCTTGACATACTCTCCGTAACGCAGACCGATGAAATTCCGAAAGAGGAAGTGGTATCGGCCGGAAATGCCGTCACCTATCGGATGGAACGAGATACCACGGGACAGGTCGTGCTCGACGCCGTCTGCGAGGAAGATACCGAGCTTGTCGTCACCTTTGACGAATATGAGGGCGAAGGAGGCCGCATCGACTTCCGCAGAATGGGCATCGTGAGCAGCCTCATTTGGCGCTTGAAAAAAGGCGCCTATCGTCTGTCTACCTTTGAGCCGTATACGATGAGCGTGCTCCGCATCCACGTGAAAACGGGAAAAGCCGCCGTTTCCAATGTAGGCATCCGATATTTCGGCGCGGGAAAGACCGCACGCCGCTACATCGGCACCGATCCCGTGCTTGCCAAGATATTTGACGCCGCCGTGGAAACATATCGGCAAAATACGTTCACCGTCTATATGGATTGTCCGTCGCGCGAACGCGCGGGCTGGCTGTGCGACAGCTTTTTCACCTCGAGAGTCGAAAAAACCCTCACCGGAAAAAGCGAGATCGAGCACAATTTCCTCGAAAACTTCTTCCTGCCGGAAAGCTTCAAAAAGCTTCCGAAAGGAATGTTCCCGATGTGTTACCCCGGCGACCACTACAACGGCAATTTCATTCCGAACTGGGCGATGTGGCTCGTCATCGAACTTGAGGAATATTTGGAGAGAACCCACGACCGCGCTTTCGTTGACGCCGCAAAGCCCCGCATCGATGCGCTTTTGGCGTATTTCAAACCGTTTGAAAATGGCGACGGTCTGCTCGAAAAGCTGGAAGCATGGGTCTTTGTCGAATGGTCGAAATCCAACGATCTGGTGCAGGACATCAATTATCCCACCAATATGCTCTATGCCAAAATGCTCCGGAGCGTGGCGGCGCTCTATGGAGAAAGCTCGCTCATAGAAAAGGCGGAGCATATCGAAAAGACGATCAACGAGCAAGCCTTTATGAAAAACGGCTTCTACTGCGACAACGCCGTTTATAACGACGACGGGAAAGCTGTCCCCTCCGGCATGTGCACCGAAAGCTGTCAATATTATGCGTTCTTCTGCGGAATCGCGACGCCGGAGAGCCGTCCCGAGCTGTGGCGCCGTCTGCTCTTTGATTTCGGACCGGAACGCGTCAAAAAAGGCGCATGGCCGAACCTCAGCGAGGAGGCAAAATGGAAAAACGTCTATCCCTCCAACGCCTTTATCGGCAATTATCTGCGCTTGGAGCTGCTATACCGGTATGGCGAATACGAAAAGCTCACCGAGAACATCAAGGGCTATTTCTCCAAAATGGCAGAGCTCACGGGTACGCTGTGGGAAAACGACACGCCGAACGCAAGCTGCAATCACGGCTTTGCCTCTCACGTCCTCTACTGGATGGACGGCATGGGCATGCTCGGATAAAAAAACGAAGAAAGAAGCGCGGCGGAGCCGCGCTTCTTTCTTATTTTTATTCCGAAAAAGTCATTGCTTGCGGGATAAATGCAGTAATAAAAGCTTCATCCACATTGACTGATTTAATAACATCACCCGTTCCGGAATTTACAAGAAATAACATATCTCCGTCATCGATCACAATTGTGAAATTTTCATATCCGCTTCTGCCGGAGGTTTGAATATCGGTTTCATTCACCTCGGAAAGAGTCTGTAGCACCGAATAGTTCAAGCCGTTCGCCTGATAGTCCCAGCGCAAAAGCCTCATATATTCACCCGACATCGCTCCAATATAATCATACTGCGTATAAAGAATTCCGTTTTCAGTATAGCTTATCTGATTTTTCTTCCGCAAGGCATTTTCCTGAAGATAGAAATCATGTGCGAACTCATAATCGATTCCTGCGGTAAAATAGTAATAATAGGAATCGGTGTCATAACGGATCGAATAGGAATCGCCGCCGTACCAGCGTATCGTACTTAAAACATCATCCCCGCGCGGCGCAAGCTCCGTGAGCGTGTTCGGCTCGGGCACAAGAATTCTGTTGTTCTCCGCAGTTACATACTGCGAAAGACTGCTTCGCTGCTGGGCGGTAAAAATACCGGCTGTTATTCCATTATAAAAAGCATCCTTTGAACGGAAGCCGACACCCGCAGCCTGCATAATAAACGCAGAATCTCCATCCGATTCGACGCTTGAAGCATCGGAAAACACCAAATACGTTTTATCGCCCTCGATGACCTTTTTTACCGATTCAAGACCCAAATCAATCTCGATCGTTTCCACAGGCTCATTATCCGTGCGAGCACAGGAAACCAGCGACACCAATAAGGCGATCGCCAACAAAAACACAAAAAGCTTCTTCATAGTCGTTCTCCTTTCATCTGTTTCCCGTTATGGTGGTGGCATATAAAGTTTTTTGCAATAGATTCTGACATGAATTACATAAAGCATCTCGCTCTCCGTTTTCAATGGAAAGCTTTAATGCGGAAGCACTCGTAAAATTATATTGCATCATTACGCAAGTATAATTCGTCCCGTACTGATGAATCCCGCCGGAACCGTATTGCTCACGCAAGCCATAAACATGCGCCATTTCATGAGCCAAAATAAGAGAAGCGCATACGATTCTATCGGAATCTAACAAGTATTCACCTGCTGGGTCGCTGGTTCGATAAATTCCGATCACCGGTCGGATAACGCCGTTTTTCTGAATCACGGAGGCCAAGGTGCCGACGCCGTTCAGCACGTGCTGAGCACTTCCGAACAGATCCGGCTGTCCGCAGCATATATCGTCAACAGGATGCTCCGACCATGAAATATAAATATGATCATCATTTCGAGTACTGTTATAAATAGCATCCGATAATTTATAGATATTATTATGATGGCTCGTGCATTGACTGCCGCAAGCAGAGGTACACGCTAAACCAACATGCGTATCCGAAGAAGTCGATACAAGCATCGGCTGAGGATGTGTCAGTGAAAGAGAAAACATATCGGAATAGCAATTATTGACAAAAGCCATCGCAAACATCATTTTATTCATATGAGATGTATAATCGGAATGTGCCGCTGTATGTGAATAATCATATTGGGAAACCATAGGGTTGGCATCGGGTATCAAATACCACTCGTCAATATATTCCGTATTATCATTATATGTTTTGGATTTTAGATTCACTCCATTTGAGTCATATCCAAGAAGAGAATAATTCAAGCACAAAACTCTGCCGCTTGCTTCCCCACATTTAGGAATGATTTTATATCTTCCGTTTGGGTACTTTGCACTTTCCACAGTTGTCCGTCTGAGCTTGCATATTTTTGTAATATGACATCCGCATTATTGGACGAAGAATTGTTTTTAACGCTCATATACAAGTCATTTCCGGCAGAATCAGTTTTTACACATTTTATTCTGAAATAACCATTTCCTGCATCAATAAAAGTCCAATAATGAGGATAAGAATGATATGGCCATTGTTCCAAAATATTTCCTTCACTTGGAATCTCATTTACATCATTATCAAGACAAACAAATTTTCCGGTTTGGGGGTTTTTCATCACATAAGTATTTCCTGAAATAATCGAATAGTTCGTAACCACAATATTGGTTCCGGAACCGCTTATGGAATAGGCAAAAGCGCTTGATGAAAATACAACGATCATAAAACAGCAAATAAATCCTATTGCTACAATTCGTTTTTTCATAGATAACCTCCAATATTTTTTATTAAGTAAGATCTTACTATTCTTAATATACCATATTGTGAAGCAATCATTTGTAGAAATGTGTCGAATAAAAGCAATTTTCTTTAAATTTTAAAATTATTATTTTTAAATAATATATTTTCAGCATGTCGGTCAGCCGAGAGCCTGTACAGGCTCGCTTCTTATTCCAAAACGGCGCCGCCGCGCTTCTTTTATTTCCCGCCGAACGGCAAAAAGCCCTTGCCGTAAATCTCGCTGGTCTTGTTGATGGTCACAAAAGCATGCTCGTCCACGGATTTCGCAAAATCCTTGAGCTTGGCGGCCTGATACGTCGTCATGGCGGAGAAAATGACGAATTTATCCGAATCCGTAAACGCGCCCTGCGCATCCCATATCGTCGCGGAACGATGAAGCGTTTCCGTAATAAATTTTGTGATTTCGTGCGGTGCCGTCGTGATGATCATAAGGCTCTTGCGGCGGTTCAGGCTGTCCACCACGGTCTGCACAAGATACGTTTTGATGAGCATTCCGATTACGGAGCAAAGTCCGGTTTTGGTGTCGAACACAAAGAAAGACGCGGCGACAATGAACCCATCCGCAACCAGCATGCACACGCTGATATCGGCGCTCGTATATTTCCGGAAAACAAGCGCGAGAATGTCCGTGCCGCCGGTGCTTCCGCCGCACTTGAATACCAGCGCGGCGCCGATTGCGCCGAGCAGACTCGCAAAAATCAATTCCAGCACGATCTCCTCCGTAAGCGGCTTCGTCATAGGATACAGCCATTCAAACAAATTGACGGTGCCGGTATAAAGCAGCGTGCAGTACGTCGTTTTCCAGCCCACGCCCCGCCCTAAGAAGGCAAATCCGACGACAAGGGAAAGAAGATTGAGCACCGTGACAAAGGTCGAGGTGTTGACGCCGGCAATGAGCTCTCCGAGCAGAATGGAAAGCCCGCTGAAGCCGCCCGTCGAAAAGCCGTTCGGGATCTTAAAAAAATAAACGCCCGCCGCCGTCAGGACCGCTCCTGCCGACAGCATGAGAAACTCCGATATATCGTTTCTGTTGATCCGTTTGTTGTTTTTCTTCATTTTATCCATCCTTTTGGATATGTTCATTTTCATTTCAAGCGCATAGGGCGTCCTCTCTTTGCCGATTCGGCGCCGCTGCACTGTTATTATATCACAGAATGAATATAATGTAAACAAGCCCTCTCAAAGATTTCATATGAATATTTTTTGTATTTATATACATGTTTTTTAGCGAATATCAAAAATGAATGAAGGATTTCTTTGAATTGCCAGGGAAATCTTGAATCCCTCTCTTGAATATTCATCTGCATTATGCTATAATGAAAAAGGCGATCAAGGTCGCCGTGCGCGACGGTACAGTATTCTAGTGAAAGCACATCTCCTCGAAGACGGGCCTAAAAATCCGTTAAAGGGCATATCGATGAAGCTCCTTGTAGCTGCTTTTTACGCCCAGTTTAGGGTGGTTGCTGGGAGAATAGGACTGCGGGCAGCCTGTAATGGCATACGGGTGCGAATCCCGCTTTCTTTTGAGGCTTCCTTATGTGGTTACAACCGACGATGCGGAGTAATTCCGCATCGCGTTCAGACTACGTTTTGAAGATTAAACCTATCGCTTGGTGCATTTTCGACGCTGTGGATAGTGTAGCCTGCCTTGCGTGATTCTGGCGGATAACGGAACCAAATCCCCTTTCCTTGGCCGAGGAAACCGGACTATTGCTGTTTGAAACCAGCGTTGCAAAAGAGGCTAGATGGGATGGTCACTTTCCTGAGGAAATCTCCTAGACTGTTCGCAAGAGGTGAAATAAGGATTGCAGTGCGAACTCATCGGCAATCAAGTCCCGGACACGGCAACGTGCCGGCACATCCTATAATGGGAAACCGCCTATTCGGCAACGATGGGTTGGATGCGGGGAAATCCTACTTGACCTTATGTCGCAAGGTTTACTTATTTCACTGCCGTCGCCGCTTATCAATTATAACGGATATAACGGAGGATAACTTCTTGGATAATGTTCCGCGAAATGAGCCCGAGCTCACGGGCGATTCTGAAATGAAAACCGAACGAAAGAAGTCCGCAAAGGGAAAAAAGAAAAAAAGCTTTTGGGGGCTGGTAAACTGGAAATGGATCGTCACCGTTTTTCTGTCAAGCCTTGCGATCTCTATCATCATGTCCATTCTCTCCTCTGAGATCGTGGACTATCTGAATGTGTTCTTTTCCCTGCTCGTACTGCTGATGTTTATCGGAATCGGCGTAATTTTCGACATCATCGGTCTTGCCGTGGCCACTGCCGATGCCGCACCGTTCCATTCCATGGCGGCAAGGAAGGTCAAAGCGGGGCGTATTGCCGTGAAGCTCATCAAAAACGCGGATCAGGTATCCAGCTTCTGCAACGATGTCATCGGAGATATCTGCGGCGTTGTTTCCGGTTCCACGGCAGCGGCGATTGCGATTAAGATCGCCACAGCGGAAGGCTCGCTCATTTTTCTCAATCTCCTCATCTGCGGACTGGTATCCGCTTTCACCGTCGGACTCAAAGCCATCGGCAAAGCCGCCGGCTTTGGATACAGCCGGCAGATCGTATTTGCCGTATCAAAGATCGCCGGCATCTTTATTTTTGAAAAAAAGCCGAAAAAGAAAAAACATAAAAATCATTAGTCCGAAAGGAATTTCCCTATGCGAGCCGACCGTTTCCTATATCTGCGCGGTCTTGCCAAAAGCAGAAGCCATGCAGTCTCCCTCATCGACGGCGGCGTCACGCTGGACGGGAAGCCTATTCTGAAGCCTGCCCAGGATATCCCGGAGGATACCGATATCTCGCGCATCCGGATTCAAAATCCATCAAAATATGTGAGCCGGGGCGGATACAAGCTCGAGGCCGCGCTGGAAGGCTTTCAAATTGATGTAAAGGAGAAAACCGCACTGGATCTCGGCGCCTCGACGGGAGGCTTCACCGACTGTCTTTTACAAAACGGAGCCGCACGGGTATTCGCCGTGGACGTGGGACACGGACAGCTCGATGTCACGCTGCAAAACGATCCCCGCGTCATCTCAATGGAGGGTACAAACGCGAGAGCTCTCACTTCGGAGAGCTTCGGCGGCGAACACATCGACCTCGCCGTCTCCGATCTTTCTTTTATCTCACAGGCTCTCATCTATCCCGCCGTCTTTCTCACGGTGAGACGCGGCGGCGTGTTCATCAGCCTTATCAAGCCGCAGTTCGAAGCGGGACGCGAGCACCTGAACAAAAACGGGATCGTGCGCGACAGAAGCGTCCACGAGGCCGTCATCGAAGCTCTTTTTCTTGCGGCGGAGGAAAATCGCCTTTATCCGGAGGCGCTCATGCCCTCGCCCATTGCGGGCGGCGACGGAAACCGCGAATACTTGGCGCTCTTCCGCGTCGGAGAGAGGCACATTGACAGTCCCTGCTCCATTCATCGAATCGTATCGGAATGAGCCTTGACGCCGCGATGTCCGCGGACGCCGTCGAAAACAAATTCAGACAAGAGGTGGCAAACATGACAAAACCGCAGAAGATCGCCGTTTTCACAAAGCTCGAATGCGACAGCGATTTTTCCTATACCAAGGAGGCCGTGAGAGTCCTCACGGAGAGCGGCATTCAGGTATATATCAACCAAAACGTAAAATACAGGCTCGGGGAGCAGCGGGATCAGGTGCATCTCGTCTACAACGAACGGGATCTCGTCGAAACGGCGGACATGATCGTCGTGCTCGGCGGAGACGGCACCATGCTGGACGTCTGCGTCCACGTGGCGGAGCTTGCAAAGCCCGTCGTAGGCGTCAATCTCGGTCATCTCGGCTTTCTCACGGCCGTGGAAAAAGACAGCATCGCAGGGCTTGCCGAGCTCGCGGCCGGGAATTTCACCGTAGAGGAGCGCATGATGCTCGACGTGGAGATCACGACTGGGTTCACCGCGTACCGTCAGCGCGTTCTCAACGACGTCGTCATCGCAACCGGCGTCTGCTCCAGAATGGCGGAATTTGAGCTTTCCGGAGACACCGGTCTGCGCCTCGGATACCGGGCGGACGGGCTCATCGTCGCCACGCCGACCGGCTCCACCGCCTATTCCCTTTCCGCAGGAGGTCCCGTCGTCGATCCCGCCGCAAATTTGATTGCCGTGACGCCGATTTGTCCGCACACGCTCCTGCGCGGCTCCGTCATCCTCTCGCCGGAAACGGGAATCACCGTAACCGGCCGCACACGGGACGAACAAACCGATATCCGCGTCACGACAGACGGAAAAAACGGTACGCTCGTCTCATGCGATACCAAAATCAAAATCAGAAAATCGGATTACACCGCAAAAATCGTCAAAATCGGAGCAAACCGTTTCTTCGACATCTTGGAAACCAAGCTGAATCAAAAATAAGTCCATAAGAAAAGGAAAACTCGCCTATGAAAAATTCCCGCCATACGCGCATCCTCGAAATCATCGGAGAAAATGTCATCGAAACCCAGGACGAGCTGATCGCAAAGCTCCGTGAAAGCGGCTATCCCGTGACGCAGGCCACGGTATCGCGCGATATCAAGCAGCTCGGGCTTGTCAAAACGGCGGCGAAAAACGGCGGTTATCAATACACGGCTGCAAGAAGCGACAGCGCCGGAAACGAGAGCAAGCTCAAAAACATCATGCGGGAAACCGTCCTATCCGCTCAAAATGCGGAAAACATCGTCGTCATCAAAACCTATTCCGGCATGGCCAATGCCGCGGCGGCCGCCGTAGACGCGCTCTCCGGAGATTCCATCGTCGGCAGCATCGCAGGGGACGACACCATCTTCATCGTCGTGAAAAACGACGAGGATGCCCGCGAGTTCACCGCATATGTGAAAGAGATCATCGGACTGTAACCATCAAAACATAGAGAGGCGGGAGCTTAGTGTTAAAGGAGCTGTACATCAGCAATATCGCGATCATAAGGAGTGAGCGCGTGTGTCCCGGAGCGGCTCTGACGGTCCTGACGGGCGAAACCGGGGCCGGCAAATCCATCATCATCGATTCCGTGGGACTCATCATGGGCGAACGAGCGTCCCGCGAGCTTCTGCGCACCGGAGAGGAAAAAGCGACGGTTTCGGCATTGTTTGAAGCGGTCGGGGCCGAGGCTTCCGGCTTTGCGGCGGAGCTCGGCATCGAGCCGGAGGACGGAGCGCTGCTTCTCCAACGGGACATCACCGATAAAGGCGTATCCTCCGCCCGAATCAACGGACGCACGGTGCCTCTGTCGATCATGCGGGAGCTTGCGGAAAGGCTCATCAGCATCCACGGACAGCACGCCAATCAAACGCTGCTCAATGAAGAAAATCACATGGGATATCTCGATGCTTTCGCAGACTGCGAGCCGGAAAAGGCGGAGTTTGCCTCGCTCTATGCCCACCATGCCGACATCAAAAAGAGGCTGTCCGAGCTTGTGCGCGACGGACAGGAAAAGGAAAGAACCATCGAGCTTTTGAAATATCAGATCGGCGATATCGACGCCGTAAAGCCGCGCGACGGCGAAGAGGAGGAGCTGAAGGAAAAGCGGATAAAGCTCCAAAACGCCGAAAAAATCGCAAAGCATGCGAAGCTGATCTACCGCGCGCTGTATCGCAACGACAAGGGCTTTTCCGCCTGCGATCTGATCGAAAAGGCGGAGGAGGCGCTCGACGGGCTTGGCGGCGTCATCGCGGATGTTCCTGCTTTCGTGGAAACCCTGACGGATTTCCGTTACCGCATCGAGGATATCGCGGAAACGGTTCGGCAGGAATGCGATATCGGCGTGAAAAATCCCTCCGAACTGCTCGATAAAATCGAGGACAGGCTCGACAGCATTCAGCGTCTGCACAGGAAATACGGCGGAACGACGGAGGAAATCCTCGCATACAGGGAACGCGCCGCCAAAAGATTAAAAGAGCTGGAGGGCGCGGACGAGCTTGCGGAGGACCTCGAAAACGAGCTTGCGGATATCCGCAGTCAAATGAAAGCCGCCGCCGCCAAAATCACAAAAAAGCGGCGTGACGCGGCACGAACGCTTGAAAAAAAGGTCACAGAAGAGCTTGCATTTCTCGATATGGACAAGGTCCGCTTCCACATCGAGGTGACGCCGCTGCCCGATTTTGCGGCAACCGGCGCGGATAAGATCGGATTTCTCGTTTCGACAAATCCGGGTGAACCGCTTCTGCCGCTATCCAAGATCGCGTCCGGCGGCGAGCTTTCCCGCATGATGCTGGCCTTGAAATGTGCGTTCGCCGACAAGGAACGCACCGGAACCCTCATTTTCGATGAAATCGACACCGGAATTTCCGGCAGGACATCCCATAAAATCGGCGTAAAGCTCCACGAGGTTGCCGAAAACGGCACGCAGGTCATCTGCGTCACCCATTCCCCGCAGATCGCGGCGGTCGCCGACACGCATCTTTTCGTCTCCAAGACGGAATCAGACGGCAGGACAGAATCTGCCGTGCGCGAGCTGACGCCGCAGGAGCGCGTCATGGAAATTGCGCGCATCATCGGCGGGGCCAAGGTCACGGAGCAGACGCTCGCCGCGGCAAAAGAGCTGCTGGACGCTTCTCCCGCCATTTCCGCCAACGCCTCATACCAATAAATTTTATTTTAGGAGACGATTCTCATGAGTGAAAACAAAACCGTCGCAGAACAGCATGCGATCATCGGAAACACCGCGTCCGAACGATCCTTTACAAGAACGACGCATCCCGGCGCCGACTGGTTTTATCACCCGGTAAATCTCGGCCTCTTCATCCACTACGGAATTTCCACCGTCCACGGCGATCTCGATATTTCATGGGGCATGATGAACGATCCCGTGCGCCGCGCGAAAGGCAACGGAATCGTGACGCCGCGCGAATACTGGGCGCTGGCGGAGCAATTTCATCCTGAAAGCTATCATCCCGAGGAATGGCTCGGCGCGGCAAAGGACGCCGGCTTCTCCTACGCGGTGTTCACAACGCGCCACCACGACGGCTTTTCCATGTGGCCCTCCGAGGTCAGCGACTTTTCGACAAAAAATTACATGAACGGACGCGACCTCGTCGGCGAATATGTCGCTGCCTGCCGAGAGGCAGGGCTGAAAGTCGGACTGTATTATTCCCCGCCGGACTGGCGCTTCAATCAGAAGTATATGTCTTTTGCATCCGGTTCTTATGCAAAGACACATCCGGATCACCCCTATGCGGACATCCGCCATGAACCGATCGACCGTATTCCCGCCCCGACGGGCGAACACTGTGCGCGCTACGTTGCCTACGTGAATGAGCAGATCCGCGAGCTGCTCACCCGCTATGGAAAGATCGATCTCCTTTGGTTTGACGGCGGCGTCGCTGTCGGCTCAAATGTGCCGGACGAAAACAGCGATGTCATCTCGATCGAGGAAATCCGTGCGCTTCAGCCGCAGATCATCGTCAACGACCGCATGTGGGGCTGGGGCGTCGGCGATTACTGCTCACAGTTTGAATGCCGTCTGCCTGAAACGGATCCCGGGATGCCGTGGGAGACCTGTCATATTTGGCATGTCGGCGGCGGCTGGTCCTATGTTCTGAATGCGGATAAATACCGCGACCTCTCCATCACTATACATCAATATGAGGTCTGCGAAAAATGGGGCGGCAATCTGCTTCTCAACATCGCGCCTCGTGCCGACGGCTCGGTGCCGGACGCTTATTATCGGAGCGTAAAGGAATTCGGCGAGGCCATCCGGGCAAGGAAGAAAAACGATACGAACGCTTGACAAACCGAAAAGCACATGTTATAATGAACGAGCAAAAAGCAATGATGGAACAAGTATGCACAGAGTTCCCTTTTCAGAGAGCCGCCGGAGGGTGCAAGGCGGCAGCGGGAGGCTGCGGCAGAATACACTCCTGAGCTGCGCACCGAGCCCTTTTCTGGGAGTAGGCTGCGACGGGACGCGCCCGTTAAAGCGCTCGGAGTGTGACGGCACTCCATGAGGCGCATACCGCGAGGCAGGCGCAAACCGAGGTGGTAACACGAAACTTTCGTCCTCTGTCCCAAAAAGGGACAGAGGATTTTATTTTACGGAGGACAATACAAATGGGAATTTACGAAGAATTACAGGCGCGCGGGCTTATCGCGCAGGTGACGGACGAGGCGGAAATCCGCGAGCTTATCAACAACGGCGGCGCGCGCTTCTATATCGGCTTTGACCCGACGGCGGATTCGCTCCATGTCGGACATTTCATGGCGCTGTGTCTCATGAAGCGTCTGCAAATGGCAGGAAACCGTCCGGTCGTGCTCATCGGCGGCGGCACCGGCTATATCGGCGATCCGTCCGGCAGGACGGACATGCGCTCAATGATGACGCCGGAAACGATCCAGCACAACTGCGATTGCTTCAAAGCTCAGATGGAGCGCTTTATCGAATTCGGCGAGGACAAAGCCATTATGGTCAACAACGCCGACTGGCTTTTGAAGCTCAACTATATCGACATGCTGCGCGAGGTCGGCGCCTGCTTCTCCGTCAACAATATGCTGCGTGCCGAATGCTACAAGCAGCGCATGGAGCGCGGACTCAGCTTCCTTGAATTCAACTATATGATCATGCAGTCCTATGACTTCTACTATCTGAGTGAGCATTACGGCTGCAACATGCAGTTCGGCGGCGACGATCAATGGTCGAATATGCTCTTCGGCGCCGATCTCATCCGCAAAAAGACCGGCAGGGACGCTTACGCCATGACCATCACGCTGCTCATGAACAGCGAGGGCAAAAAGATGGGCAAAACCGCAAAGGGCGCCGTATGGCTCGATCCGAACAAGACCACGCCGTTTGAATTTTATCAATACTGGCGCAACGTGGACGACGCAGACGTCATGAAATGTCTGAAAATGCTGACCTTCCTTTCCCTCGATGAAATCGCAGAGATGGAAAAATGGGAGGACAGCCGCATCAACGAGAAAAAGGAAATCCTCGCATATGAGCTGACCTCCCTTGTCCACGGCGAGGAGGAGGCAAGCAAGGCGAAAGCCGCTTCACGCGCGATTTTTTCAGGCGGGGACAGCGAAAACATGCCGACCACCGAGGTGGACGGCGCCGTTCTGTCGGACGGAAAAATTGCCGTTCTCGACCTCATGGTGCTGGGCGGCCTCGCACCGTCGAAGAGCGAGGCCAAACGCCTTGTCATGCAGGGCGGCGTGCTTTTGGACGACGAAAAGGTGGAACAATTCGGAGCGGCCGTGGATGCGGACGCCCTGAGAGCGGGCGTCGTCATCCGCCGCGGGAAAAAAGTTTTCCGCAAATTCATCCTGAAATGAAGCCTGCGTCGCTTTGTCTGCGTAAAATCACGGAAAAAGAACTCTCCGTCTCTCTTTTCGCCTCCTTTAACCGTTACCAAGAGGTCACTCGCTGCCGGCGAAAAGAAGACGGAAAATGGATTCTGCGCGATATCGCGTTCACAGAACAGTGGGACGATAAAGACTATGCCTATCTTGTAAAATGTCTCCATAACACCCTCCACCAAGGGGGCGCTGTCTGCGACGCCTTTGCGAACGGCGCACTTATCGGATTCGCCTCGGTCGAAAATAAGCCGCTTGGCAGCAGCGGGCAGTATTTGCAGCTTTCTTCCCTGCATGTTTCATACGGACTGCGCGGTATGGGCATTGGCCGAATGCTCTTTGCAATGGCCGCGGAGATGGCAAAGGAAAGAGGAGCGAAAAAGCTCTATATCTCCGCCCTTTCCGCCGAGGAATCACAGGCATTCTATCGCGCGGCGGGCTGCCGTGAAGCGGAGGAATACGACAGGACGCTCCATGAAAAGGAGCCCTGCGACTGCCAGCTTGAATATTTGCTGTAAAAACCAACGGAAGACGGGAAAAACACCGTCCTCCGTTGGTTTTTATCCTATGGATCTCATATTATCTGAAGCATAGAATGTGGAAAAATACGCATTCTCTCCCATGCTCTCAAAATCAAAAAGCTCGCTCACGGTCACAAAAGAATAGCCCTCCTTCGCAAGCTCGTCCAGCACCCGGTCGAGCACGTCGGGCGTGATCTCCTTGATATCATGCATCAGGACAATGCCGCCGTTTTCCGCCTCGGAAAGCACAAGCGACACCGCGCCTTCCACAGCCTCTTCATAGCTGATTTCGCCGTCCTGCCACTTTTTATTGAATTCCCAGTCGCGGGAATCCGAATTCCAAAGAATTGTGTGCATCCGCACGCCGGCCGCATAAAGGACGTCGAGAACATTCCTGTCGATATGTCCGCCCGGCGGGCGCAGAAGCGTCGGCGTATATCCAAGACCGACAAGCTCTTCGATTTTTCGATTGACCTCCGTGATCTCCCGAAGGATTTCTTCGTCGGAAAGCTCTGTAAGGCTCGACGGATGCGTATCGGAATGGTTTCCGATCTCACAACCCAGCGAAAGCGCACGGCGCAAATTCATGATTTTGGCTTCGGAAAGATTGTATCCCACCGTAAAAAATGTCGCCTTTGCCTGATGCTTCTCCAAAATATCGAGAATTTGCGGCGTTATGGAAAGGCTCGGCCCGTCGTCAAAGGTCAAAGCGATCACCTTATCCGGCTTTACCGGCTGCTCAGGACGGTCTGCCGTCGTTTCCGTCTGCCCCGGCGTTGTATCCGCCTCAGGCGGAGCGGTGGATTCCGCAGCCTGCAAATCGGAAGTGGTTCCATTCGGTGTCTTACCGGAATTGTTAATCTTAACAGATACAAAAAGAATGACGAAAATTGCAATCGCCATCACGGCGGTCAAAACGCCGATTATTATTTTACTTGATATTTTCAAACTATTTCCTCATACGCGCTTGCGCGTCAAAACTCATTTTTGATTTCTCGTGTGAAAAGGGCGTTCAGCGTCGCATAAGCGTCCTTGCCCTCATAAAGAATCTCATATACACCACGGCAGATCGGAAGCTCTACGCCGCAGGTCTCCCCAAGACTCATGATAGCGCGCGCGGTCGCATAGCCCTCCGCAAGCTCATGATAGGGTTCTCCCCTCACAAAAGCTTCTCCAAAGCGCCTGTTATGGCTGTAAGCGGAAAAAACAGTCGCTTCATAATCTCCCAAATGGCAAAGCCCATAAGCGGAAAACGGATTCCCGCCCAATGCGCCGATCAGCGCTGCGATTTCATGAGTGCCGCGCGACATGAGCGCGCCTTTCAAGCTGGAAAGCGAAAGGCCGTCGAGAAAGCCCGCCGCAATTCCGATGACGTTCTTTGACGCGGCGCCGATCTCATTTCCAAGCATATCCGACCCATAGTAAAAACGTATAATTCCGCCTGAAAAGGCATCGACAAGAAGATGCTTGGTCTCCTCATCCTCGCTGTCTATAACCATGCAGTTCGGGATTCCGCGATAAAATTCCTGAACATGTCCCGGTCCCACCCAGATCGCAATGCGGTTCGAGGGATCAAGAAATTCCGACGCCACCACGGAAAGCCGCTCGCCGTGCGGCATTTCAAGCCCCTTCATGCAAAGCACGAATATCTTATTTTTCGGTGACAGCAAGGCAATCTCCCCCATCAATGCGCGCAGGTCCTGCGCGCCGACAGAAATGACGACGACTTCAGCCTCCGTCATGCAGGAAAGCTCTGTTGAAAGAGAAACCGAGGCAGGCAGCTCAATCAGATCGTTTCTCCGTTCCCTTATCCATCTCTGCATAGATGCGGAATTTTCCCTTCCGTAAAGCGTCACCTCATGATGCAGCCTGTCAAGAAGCCACGCGATAAAAGACCCCCATCTGCCGCATCCGATCACCGTTATTTTCATAGATAAGCTCCGATCCTGACGCCTCATCCGTCACCCTTTAAGATAAGCACCGAATATCCCGTCGAGATATGGAATCGCCGATCGGTAAATATCGGCAAAATCGGCGTGTTCATTTTGTTTTCCATTTATCTCTATGCCGATATAATCGGAGAGATTCGCAGCGAAATCGATTTCCGCCGTCATATCCGCCCTTATCATGCCGAAAGGAAATTCTTCCGTCTGAAAACGGCGCGCCTGTAAAATCCATCGCTCGTAATCCTCCGCCCTCACCGCTCCCTCATGGAGCAGCCGGCCGATACCGAGCGAAGCCAAGCGATATGCGATTCCATCCCATTCCGCCTCCGGAATCCCCGCGCGGCGGAACTCCGCTTCCCATCGGTCGCGGAAGAAGATATCCGTCACAAGATGCATATGATAACCGAGCGCGAACCGATCGGATTTATTCGATTTGTCAAAGCTTTTCAGCACATCGTCCCGCCATGACAAGCGGTTCCCGCGCAAATGCGTCTCGAATTTTTCCGCAAGCGTGCAGTCCGGACGGGACAGCACGGCATCCGGCGCGATATTTCCGAGAAAAAAATCCCCGCTTTCCCGTACATATAGATACTTCTCCGAAAGCGTGCCGGCAAGCGAAATATGGTAAAACGGCAGCGGCATCGTCAGATCCGCTCCGCCAAGACCGCACGGTAACGACGGTAAAATTCCTCATACCGCCCCGCGTCGAGCGCCTCACGGATCTTCGCCATCAGTTCATTGTAGAAATAGAGGTTGTGAAGCACGGCGAGGCGCATACCAAGCATCTCGTCCGCGCGCAGAAGATGCCGGATATAGCCGCGCGAATAATGCCTGCACGCCGGACAGCCGCAATCCGGATCGATCGGCAGCGAATCGCGCTGATATTTGTTGTTGTTGAGATTCATCGTGCCCTTCCATGTGAAAATATAGCCGTGGCGCGCGTTTCGGGACGGCATCACGCAGTCGAAGAAATCCACGCCGCGGTAAACCGCTTCGAGAATGTTGACCGGCGTGCCGACTCCCATGAGGTACCGCGGCTTCTGTTTCGGCATGAACGGCTCCACCTGCTCGATGATGTGATACATCACCTCGGTTTCCTCGCCGACGGCAAGGCCGCCGATCGCGTAGCCGTCGAGGTCGAACTCCGCGATCGTCTTCATATGGTCGATGCGGATATCGTCATATGTGCCTCCCTGTCCGATTCCAAACAAAAGCTGATGCGGATTGATGGTTTCCGGCAGCGAATTGAGGCGCGCCATCTCCGTCTTGCAGCGGGCAAGCCAGCGCGTCGTGCGGTCGACGGACGCCTTCACATACTCATACGGCGAGGGATTTTCGATACACTCGTCGAACGCCATGGCGATGGTGGAGGCGATGTGCGACTGAATCTGCATGCTCTCCTCCGGCCCCATGAAAATCCTTCTGCCATCCACATGGGAGGCGAAATGCACGCCCTCCTCCGTGATTCTGCGAAGTCCCGCAAGCGAGAATACCTGAAAGCCGCCGCTGTCCGTGAGCACCGGCCGATTCCAGTTAAAAAATTTATGGATGCCGCCCATATCGTAAATGACGTCGTCCCCCGGACGCACATGCAGATGATAGGTGTTGGAAAGCTCCACCTGACAGCCGATCTCGTAGAGGTCCTGCGTGGAAATGCCGCCCTTGATGGCAGCGGATGTTCCGACATTCATAAAAACGGGGGTCTGTATCGTGCCGTGAACGGTTTCAAAGGTGCCGCGGCGCGCGTGCCCCTCCTGCTTTAACAATGTAAACATATGATTCCTCCCGCCGGAGAACAGCCGGCGTATTCAAAAAATATTAAGGTTTATGTACGTCCGAATCGCCTCTCCAGCTCCTTTTTACCGATTTCAAACGCTACCGGCCGGCCGTGCGGACAGAATTTGATGCAGTCGTACCGAAGCAGATTGTCGCAGATCCAGCGGATATGCGCCTCGTCGTAGACGCGGCCGCCCTTGATCGAAGCCTTGCAGGAGCTTTGATAAAGCGCCTTTTCAAAAACACTCCGCCGCCGGGTTTCGATCGGCTCCCCGCCCTCCAGCATACCCGTGACAAGTCCCAAAAAGAGCTCCTTTGCCTCCGACATTCCGAAATCCTCGGGGATTGCGCGCAGGGATGCCTCTCTGTCCGAAGCATCAAATTCAAAGCCGACCTTTTCAAGCTCCGGCTTATACTCTCGGCAAATCTGCGCTTCCTCTGCCGTAAGCGGCAGCGAAATCGGCTCCAGCAGCATCCGCACGTTCGGCGTATCGGAGCTCATATTGGCGCGCAGTCTCTCAAAATTGATGCGCTCATGGGCGGCGTGCTTGTCAAAAATGATCATTTTTTCTTCCGTTTCGAGGATCACATAGCAGTTGAATACCTCGCCGACGATGCGGTATTCCGGAACGGGATGCGATGCGGCTCCCGCGATTTTCGCATCCGTTTCTTCCCTGATAACAGGTTTGTACGGCTCTTCTCTGCGAAGCTCCCTCACGGCCGCGCCATAAAGCCGCTCCCGCATCTCAAAACTGCGGATATCCGTATCCGAACCGAGCCTTTGCTGCCCTGTGGCCGGACGATTGTCCGAAAGCTGCGGGACATCGACCGGCGTGTCGTCCTCGCTATCGGACGGCGCGTTTGCCCGCGACATGTCGCGGGAGGCGATTTCGCTTTCCGCCCCTTTTTCCGCCGCCTTTTCAAACAGAAGATCAAGCGGGGTGCGCGCCGCCGGGGTCTGCACCTCTTTCATGACAGACGCGGCAGGCGCGGAGGATATCTTTTCCGTCCGGGTCCCCTTTCCCGAAAAGGAAAGCTCCGGCCTTGTGATATCATGCTCCAATGTCCCGCGCACCGCGGAATACAGCGCGTCGAACACCGCCTTTTCATTTGAAAATTTGACCTCAAGCTTTGCCGGATGGATGTTGACGTCGACAAGAGAAGCCGGTATTTTGAGATTCAGGACGCACGATGGGAACTTATCCGACGGAATATACGAACGATACGCCGCTTCCAGCGACGCCGTAAGAGTTTTGCTGCGCACCGAGCGCGAATTGATGAAAAACTGCTGCATACCGCGGTTCCCGCGCACGTTGTCCGGCGCGGAAGCATAGCCCTCGACGGCGATTCCGCCGGAGCTGCCGTTCACCGCGATCAGCCTTGTCGCAAACGCGCCGCCGTAAACGGCGTAAATCGCGTTTTGCAGCTTTCCGTCGCCCATCGTCGCAAATTTCAAGGCCCCGTCTGAGATAAAACGAAACGCGATCTCGGGATGGGATACCGCAAGCCGTTCCACTGCCTGCGCCACGGCCGCTCCCTCCGCCGAATCCGATTTCAGAAATTTGAGTCTCGCCGGCGTCGTGGCAAAAAGCTTTTCGCAGATGATCGTCGTGCCGTCGGGACAGCCGGCGGAGGAGACCTCCTCCACCTTTCCGTATGCGCCGGAGAGCAGCGTTCCCTCGCCGTCCTCTTTTCGCTTTGTCATCATGCGAAATTCCGAAACGGCGGTGATGGCCGCGAGCGCCTCTCCACGGAAGCCGAGTGTGAGAATCGACGAAAGATCCTCCGCACTGTGGATTTTGCTTGTCGCGTGGCGGCGCACGGAGGTCACGGCATCCTCGCCGCTCATACCGCAGCCGTCGTCCGTCACACGCATGAAGGAGACGCCGCCTTTGGAAATTTCCACCGTAACCGCGGAGGCGCCGGCGTCGATGGAATTTTCCACCAGCTCCTTGATAGCGGAGGCCGGACGCTCCACGACCTCGCCCGCAGCGATCAGATTGGCGACGGATATATCGAGAACATTGATGATTCCCACGTGTTTTCTCCTTTCTCCGGCTTATCCGGAACGGTTCATTCTCCGAGTATTTTTTTGAGCTCAAATACGAGATTCAACGCCTCCAAGGGAGAAATCGTATTGAGATCCGTTTTTCTCAGCTTATCGCAGACCTCGGACTCCGTGAAGCTTTCAAACGACATCATGCCGCCGCGGTCCGCTTCCTTTTCCTTGACGCGCACAGGCGTCTTTTCCTCGCCGGATTCGATTCCGGCAAGGATCTCCTTGGCGCGCTTTATCACCTCGCGCGGTACGCCGGCAAGCTGCGCCACCTCGATGCCGTAGCTGTCGTCCGCGGCGCCGCGCACGATTTTGCGCAGAAACGTGATGCCGTCTCCCTTCTTTTTGGCGGCGATGTTGTAGTTGACGGCGCCCTCAAACTCATCCTCCAGCGTCGTCAGCTCATGATAATGCGTGGCAAAAAGCGTTTTCGCGCCTATTTTTTTTCCGAGCGTATACTCCGCGACGGCGCGCGCGATGCTCATGCCGTCGAAAGTGCTCGTGCCGCGCCCGATCTCGTCGTAGATGATAAGGCTGGATTTCGTGGCGTTCGCGAGAATATAGGCGACCTCGTTCATCTCCAGCATAAATGTGGACTGCCCCATCGCGAGATCGTCCGAAGCGCCGACGCGCGTGAACACCTTGTCGATAACGGAGATGCGCGCCTCCTTGGCCGGTACAAACGAGCCGATCTGCGCCATGATGCAGATGAGCGCGACCTGCCGCATATAGGTGGATTTTCCCGCCATATTGGGACCGGTGATCAGCATAAAGCGATTGCTTTTGCAGTCGAGCTCCGTATCGTTCGGGACGAAAAAGGAATCCTTCGCGCATTGCTCGACCACCGGATGCCGTCCGTCCCGGATGGAGATCACATCGCCGTATCCCACCTCGGGACGGCAGTAGCCGTAGCGGCTCGCCGCCTCGGCAAGCGAGCAATACACATCGAGCTTTGCCAGCATATATGCCGTTTTCTGGATCCGATGCACATTTTCCGCCACCTTCATGCGGATATCGCAGAAAAGCTGGTATTCGAGCGCCACACGCTTCTCGCCGGCGCCAAGCACCTGCGATTCCATATCCTTGAGTTCCTCGGTGATATAACGCTCGCCGTTCGTCAGCGTCTGCTTGCGGATATACCGGTCGGGCACGTCGTTCATATAGGACTTGGAAACCTCTATGTAATAACCGAAAACGCGGTTATAACCGACCTTCAGCGTCTTGATCCCCGTCGTCTGCCGCTCGGTCTCCTCGATCTTTTCGATCCAGCCGCGGCTGTTTTTCTCGATCTCCGTAAGGTGATCCACGTCCGCGTGGAAGCCCTCGCGGATAAATCCGCCCTCACGCACGGAAAACGGAGGCTCGTCCACGATAGAAGCGTTTATCAGCTCACAGATATCCGAAAGCGTATCAAGCTCCTCATAGATTCCCGCAAGCTCCTCGCTCTCGAAGGAGGCCAGCTGCGCGCGCAGCGCCGGAAGCTTTTCCGCCGTCTGCGCCACGGCGCGCAAGTCGCGCGCGTTTGCCGTCCCGTAAACGATGCGTGTGATCAGCCGCTCCAAATCGAGCACGCCGGCAAGGGAGGACGAAAGCTCTCCGCGCTCCATCATCCGCTCATAAAGCTCCGCCACGGCGGCCTGCCTGCGATTGATGTGATAGGGATTTTTCAGCGGCTGATCGATGAATTTGCGAAGCAGTCTCGCGCCCGCCGCCGTTTTGGTCTTGTCGAGCACCCAAAGAAGCGTTCCCTTTTTCTCGGCGCGGCGCATCGTTTCGCAAAGCTCAAGATTGCGGCGCGTATTGATGTCGATTTCGAGATACTGTCCGTTCTGATAATAATTCAGCGCGCCGAGGTTTCCGAGATCGTTTTTCTGCGTCTCCTCCACATAGGAAAGAAGTCCCCCGAGTGCGCGCAGCGCCGGGTTGTCCGGATCCTCAAATTCGCCGGGCAGATTGGCAAAATGCTCCCTCACCCGCCGTCCCGCATCCTCGGCCGCAAAGCGCGCCTCCTCGTTCTGATTGATGACGGCGGAAAGCCTGTCCGAAAGGAAATCCGCCGCCGTGCGGATCTCCTCCGACGAGGTGTTGATAAGCACCTCCCTTGGCGCATAGGCGCCAAGCTCGCCGACAAACTGCGTCATCCGGTGTTCGCCCTCAAAGGAGGTCGCCGCGACATGCCCTGTGGAAATATCCGCGAACGCAGCGCCGATCGCATTTTTCGTCACATATACGGCGCAGATATAGTTGTTCTTCTTTTCATCGAGAAGCGAGGACTCCGTGAGCGTCCCCGGGGTGATCATGCGGATGACGTCCCGCTTGACGATCCCTTTCGCGAGCGCCGGGTCTTCCAGCTGCTCGCAGATGGCGACCTTATAGCCGCGTCCGACGAGCTTTCCGATGTAGCCCTCGACGGCGTGATAGGGGACGCCGCACATCGGAGCGCGTTCATCCTCACCGCAGTCCCTGCCCGTCAGAGTGAGCTCGAGCTCGGCGGACGCCACCTTTGCGTCGTCGAAAAACATCTCGTAGAAATCTCCGAGACGGTACATCAGGATATATTCCCGGTACTTGTTCTTGATCTCGAAATATTGCTGCATCATCGGCGTCATGAAATTTTCCTCACTTCATATTTTTTATTCGATGGTTCTCATATTTTGTCCGTCAATCTCGCCCCACAGCGTAAACGGCGCCGCCCTTGTGATGCGGATATCCGCAAAATGCCCGGTCATTCCGTCGTCTCCGTCGAAAAGGACTATCTTATTCCCTTCCGTCCGGCCGGTGAATCTGTCCGGATTCGTCTTGCTTTTTCCCTCCACAAGCACACGCAGCGTTCTCCCTACAAGCGGAAGATTTTTCTCAAGGGAAATTTCATTCTGTCGGGCGAGAAGTCTTGTCATTCTCGCGCTCTTGACCTCATCCGGCACCTGATTTTCCATCTGCGCCGCAGGCGTGCCGCGCCGTTTGGAATAGATAAACGAATACACCATGTCGTATTTCACCTCGCGCAGAATGGAAAGCGTATCCTCAAAATCCTCCTCCGTCTCCCCCGGGAAGCCGACGATGATATCCGAGGTGACCGTGATATCCGGCATCTTTTCCCGCATATAACGGATAAGAGAAAGATAGCCGTCCCGCGTATAATTCCGGTTCATCGCTTTTAAAATCCGGTCGGAGCCGGACTGCACCGGCAGATGAAACTGACGCGCGATCTTCGGGCTTTCCGCCATGACGTCGATGAGCCGGAACGAAGCGTCCTTCGGATGGCTCGTCATAAAACGTAGGAGAAAATCGCCGGGTATCTCCGAAATCCGGCGCAGAAGCTCCGCGAAATCACAGTGAAAATCCGAGCCTTTTCCATAAGAATTGACATTCTGCCCAAGCAGCGTGATCTCGCGGCAGCCGCTTTCCACAAGCGCCCTCACCTCGGAAAGGATATCCTCCGGCTTCCGGCTGCGCTCGCCGCCGCGCACATACGGGACAATGCAGTACGTACAGAAGTTGTTGCAGCCGTACATGATGCTCACCCACGCGCGAAAAGGGCTTTCTCTGACGACGGGGATCCCCTCGGCCATGACAGGCTCTCCGGTATTCGGAAAGAAAAGCCGCCCCTTTTCCGTCATGACACGGTATAAAAGCTCCGGAAGCCGCCACAGCATCTCCGTACCGAATACGAAATCGATATACGGATAGCTCATTTTGATTTTATCGCTCATATCCCGTCCGGAAACCATGCAGCCGCAGATCCCGATGATAAGCGAGGGCTTTCTCGCCTTGAGATGCTTGTAGCCGCCCGTGATGGAAAGCGCCTTCTGTTCCGCATGGTCGCGCACGGCGCAGGTGTTCACGATGATGATATCCGCATCCGCCTCGGAGGCGGCGCGGTCATATCCCATTTCACGGAGCATTCCCGCGATGCGCTCGCTGTCCGCTTCATTCTGCTGGCAGCCGTAGGTGACGACGCACGCTTTTTTCTGTCCTTTTCCCGAAAGCATCGTCCCGATTTTCGTCATATATAAAAACTGCTCTTCTATCTCCTGCGGCGAGGCTGTGCGCGCCGCATGCTCCGTTCTTTTTTCCATGTATCCTCCGTCCGCAGCCTATGGCAGGCGGACTCTTTTCCGGTAGATTTCTTCGTTTTACAAAATCCCCCATAATATTTTATATTATAATATAATTTTAGAATCCCGTCAAGCCATGAGCACCGCAAAACAAAATATTTACAAACCGATCCCGACGGCGATATCTTTATCGTCTCGATTTTCTTTCCCATCGATCTTTTTTTCAGATTTTGTGATATAATGATGAAAATACGAAAGCAAAGAGGATAACACAGATGGAATGTGTAAAAAATCGAAGGAATATCGCAAAAGAGCTTCGCTCTCTTTCCGACTTTATCTGTGCATTGGGGGATGAAACAAGACAGCAAATCATCATAACGCTGCTGGAAAGCGAAAAACAGGGGCTTCGCGTCGGAGAGCTCGCCGAGCGCATTCATCTCTCCCGTCCGGCGCTCTCCCATCATCTAAAAATACTGAAAGATACCGGCATCATCTCATGCAGCCGAATAGGCACCATGAATTTTTACGATATCAATACCGAACCTGACACGTGGCAAAAGCTCACCGAGCTTTCCCGCACGGTCGGCATGATCATAGAAAAAGCCAAGGCTTCCGGCCTTGCAAAGCCGAAAGCCTAATCCCATATATCAGGAGGTAGCATTATGGAACTCATGGAAGCAGTCAAGGCGCGTCACTCCGTCAGAGCCTACGCCGACCGTCCGATCGAAGCGGACAAAGCGGCGGCTCTGAATCGGGAAATCGACGCCTGCAACAAGGAAAGCGGACTTCACATCCAGCTTGTGACGGAGGAGCCGGAGGCCTTTCGCGGCTTTATGGCGCATTACGGAAGCTTTCGGAATGTGCGCAGTTACATCGCGCTTGTCGGCAAAAAAACTCCGCAGCTCGATGAAAAAATCGGCTATTACGGGGAACGGATCGTCCTTGTGGCGCAGCGGCTCGGCCTCAACACCTGCTGGGTTGCGCTGACCTATCGCAGAAAAAAGACAAAATGCGCGATCGGCGAGGGCGAAAAGCTCGTATGCGTCATCGCGCTCGGATATGGAGAAACGCAGGGCGTGCCCCATAAATCCAAGCCAATGGAGGCGCTCTGCCGGACGGAGAGCACTATACCGGACTGGTTCGTCTCCGGTATGCAGTCCGCCATGCTCGCACCGACGGCGATGAACCGGCAAGGCTTCTGTTTTACACTGACGGAGAACGGCATAAAGGCGGAAGCCTCCGGAGGAGCCTATTCGGACATCGATCTCGGCATCGTCAAATACCACTTTGAAATAGGCGCCGGCGCCGAGCATTTTCAATGGACAGCCTGACAGAAAAACAGACGGCCGTTTTTAACGGCCGTCTGTTTTATATTTTTCATTCGTCATATTGATTGAACGATAACATAGATTTGAGAAATCACTCCATTCTTCCGTATTTCATCTCGATTCCCCGTAAATCGTATTTTTTGCGCTTGCCGGTGATCTCCGCGATCTCTATTCTCCAAATCGCCGTGCGGAAAAGGCTCTCCGAGACGGCCTTTTCAAAGCCTCCCATATTCGACGGCGCATACCGTTCGCAGATCAGCCGAAGCGCCTTTCTTTTTTCCTCCTCATCCGATACCTCGTGAGCCGTTCCCCGTATCACGGCGGATTCATATTCCGTCGTAAACTGCTCCGGAACAAGATGAGTATCCCCGACGCAGGCCACACAGACCTTCGGATGCTTACGCATCGCCTCCGCCTTGAAGCCCTCCTTTGCGGAATGGAAATACAGCGTCATGCCTTCTCTTGCAATCGAAACCGGCACGCAGTACGGATCCCCGTCCGTATCCGTCATGGAAAGCACCGCGTATTCGCATTTATCCGCCACCGAAAGCGCAAACCCCTCCGGCATTTCCCGATCTCGTCTCCTCAATGTTATTCCCTCAATTCTATTTTTTGTTATAGTATAACATAAGTTTAAGATTTGTATAAGCTTTCCGTATCGCGATTCCGCCTATGTTTTCCCTGTTTTTCGAGTATTTCTGAAATCATCAAAGAAAATATACATGATAGGCTTGACAAATCCCGCTTTTCATGCTATACTCTGTAAAGTTATTCACTTTACAGAGCGCGGAGGACATCCGATGTTTGAAAAAAATCTGCGGCTCATCATGCTTTTCGACATCTACGGCGAGCTTCTCACACCAACGCAGAAAACAATGTTCGATCTATATTACAACGACGACCTTTCTCTCGCAGAGGTCGCCGAAAACACCGGCATCACCCGTCAGGGCGCGCGCGACAGCATCAAACGGGCCGAGGAGACGCTGCTCTCCCTCGAAGAAACATTGGGACTCGCAGACAAATTCATCCGCATCGAAAAAGCCTCTGAGGAAGCGGGGGAAATCGTCCGCCGACTAAAAGAGAAATATCCGGCCGACACATGTGATTTCGACCGGATCATAAAGCTGTTGGAGTCCGTCAAACCATAACAAGGGTATCTTGGAAACGGAGGAAACCATGTTTCAGAACCTTCAGGAAAAGCTCGCGGAAGCCTTTAAGAAATTCAGGAACAAAGGCACGCTGACCGAAAAGGACGTCAGAGAAGGCATGCGCGCGGTCAAGCTCGCGCTGCTGGAAGCCGACGTCAATTTCAAGGTCGTCCGCGAATTCATAAACAAGGTCACCGAGCGCGCCGTGGGAGCGGAGGTGCTCGAAAGCCTCATGCCCGCCCAGCAGGTCGTCAAAATCGTCAACGAGGAGCTGACCGCGCTGATGGGCGGGACCCAGTCGAAGCTTCAGATTTCATCCAAGCCGCCGACAGTCGTCATGATGGTCGGACTTCAGGGCGCCGGCAAGACCACACATGCGGGCAAGCTCGCCGCTATGATGAAAAAGCAGGGTAAAAATCCCCTGCTCGTCGCCTGCGACGTATATCGACCCGCCGCGATCCGACAGCTCCAAATCGTCGGAGAAAAGGCCGGCGTCACAGTATATGCGGAGGACGACAAAACCGCGCCGCTCAAAATTGCGAAAAACGGACTTTCCTATGCGAGGAAAAACGGATACGATATGGTGTTCATCGACACGGCGGGCAGACTTCAAATCGACGAGGCGATGATGGAGGAGCTGCGGGAGCTCAAAAAAGAGCTCGAGCCGACGGAAATCCTTCTCACCATCGACGCCATGGCGGGACAGGCCGCCGTGGACGTCGCCGAAACCTTCAACGAAATGCTTGATATCACGGGCGTCATCGTGACGAAGCTCGACGGCGATACGAGAGGCGGCGCGGCGCTTTCCGTCAAATATGTCACCGGAAAGCCGATCAAATTCATCGGAACAGGCGAAAAGCTCGACGCCATCGAGCCGTTTTATCCCGACCGCATGGCATCCCGGATCCTCGGTATGGGAGACATGCTCTCACTCATTGAAAAGGCGGAACAGAATTTCGACATGAAAAAGGCCGCCGAGCTCGAGGAAAAGCTGCGCAAATCCCGTTTTACGCTGACGGATTATCTCGATCAGATGAATCAGCTCAAAAATATGGGTTCTCTCGAATCCCTCGTCGGCATGATGCCGGGCATTTCTCCCGGCGCGCTGAAGGATGCGAATTTCGACGAAAAAATGATTGCGAAAACCGAAGCGATCATCCTTTCCATGACGCCGGCAGAGCGCGAAAAACCGGAAATCATCAATTATTCGAGAAAAACCCGCATCGCAAAAGGCTCCGGCACCTCGATTGAGGAAATCAACCGCCTTTTAAAGCAGTTCGACCAAACAAACAAGCTCATGAAGCAGTTTGCCGGAGGAAAGGGCGCAAAAAAATTCGGCAAGCTCGGCAAGGTGCCGTTTCCACGTTAATGATTCAGGCGATCAAGAATCGGTTGAAAAATTATAGAAAACAACAAATTTTTGGAGGACACAAGCATGTCAGTTAAAATCAGACTCAAAAGAATCGGAGCCAAAAAGGCTCCCTTTTACCGCGTCGTCGTCGCGGATTCCCGTTATCCCCGCGACGGAAGATTCATCGAGGAGCTCGGTTATTACAATCCGCTGACCGATCCCGCCGATATCAAAATTGACCCCGAAAAAGCGAAGAAATGGATTGCCAACGGTGCACAGCCCACGGAAACGGTCAGAAGCCTGCTGAAAAAAGCCGGCATCACCGAATAATTCGGAGACACAGAAATGACCGATCTCAAAGGGACTCTCGCCAACATTGCGAGAGCGATTGTCGACAATCCCGACGAAGTCACCGTCATCGCGGCGGAGGAAACGGAAAACAGCGTAACGTTAAAGCTTTCCGTCGCGCCCTCCGACATGGGTAAGGTGATCGGCAAGCACGGCAAGATCGCCAAGGCGATCCGCCAGCTGATGAAGGCCGCGGCAAACGGAACCGGAAAAAAAGTGACAGTCGATATCGAATAAGAAAAAGGAACGGATTCTCCGTTCCTTTTTCATTGCAACGCACTCTCAAGGATGCTTCGATGCCGCAAGATCCAGTAAAGGCTGCGGGCTCGCCACGCAAAGCCCCACAGGCTTCCCTCGCTTTCCGGCGTCAGCTTCGGACCGATCGCCTCATGCGCGGTCTCGCAGATGATCACGTTCATAATCCGCTCGATCATGCCCCACCGCTCTCCCTGCGCAAGGCCATAGGCGTCGCAGATCAGGCGCACCTGCGCCGCACGCCGCTTAGGTGACGGCAGCCCCTGCATTTCGGCGATATCGTCGTCATGAAGCTGCGCAAACAGCCACAGGACGCGGGCAAGCTCCGTCATAGGATCGAGCGGTCCCGCATACTCCCAATCTATGAGAAGATACGGCATACCATCCCGTGTCAGAAGATTCCACGGCGCAATGTCGCCGTGACACCAAATGCGGTACTTTCCGTCAAGCTCTCTGAGATACCACGGACGAAATCGCTCCTTGTCCTGCGGTACATAATCCGCACCGGCGTCGTGCAGCGACCGCACAAGACTGCCCACAGCGAACAGCGCTTCATCGCTCCATGCTTTCGGATGAACCAACTCCGCCTGCTCAAACCGATAAGCTTCCTTGCCCGCTTCAATCCGCAGCGGCTTTTCGACCGGCAGATCCCTCTCTGCCAAATATCGCAGAAACCGGAAAATCTCCGGCGAGGAAGCATCCGCTTCCCGTAGGATCTCGCAGCCGTCTGACAAAACGGTTTTTCCGGTGTTTTCGGATAGATCATGAAATTTCATCGCTATGATATCCTCCTACTAATTTTCGATATAATGACAAAAAATCATTTTTTAATATGTCTATCCCTAAAAAATCCGGCGGTATCGCCGGATTTTTTATTTTATACAAACGCATCAAACATTTGATACGCTTGTATTATTGTAAAACGAAGTCAAAAAGGTCTGCAATCTTGCGTTTCCGCTTTGACCGAATATCTCGTCGGAAGGGCCCTCCGCCGCGATCACGCCGTCATCCATAAAAATGATTTTATCCGAAACATCACGGGCAAACGTCATCTCATGCGTGACAATGATCATCGTCATATTTTCCGCCGCAAGCTCCTTGATGATCTTCAATACCTCGCCTGTGATCTCCGGGTCCAGCGCCGAGGTCGGCTCGTCGAAGCAGAGAACATCCGGATTCAAGGCCAATGCCCGCGCAATGGAAACACGCTGCTGCTGTCCGCCGGAAAGCTGACAGGGATAAAAGTCCCTTTTATCTGCAAGTCCGACCTTGGAGAGAAGTGCCGTGGCCTTTTCTTCCACTTCGGACAACAGCGCCGCCCGTTCCTCACGGGAGAGCTTTTTCTTCTTACAATGTTCACGCAAACGGAGCTTCGGGGCGAGCGTCACATTTTCAAGCGCCGTATACTGGGGAAACAGATTAAAAGACTGAAACACCAATCCGAAGCTCAAATGCGAAGCTTCCCTCGACGCGGCTTTGCCTGCCGCCGTTCCCGCACCGAAAATCCGGTTTCCATTTACATAAATTTCGCCGCCGTCTGCCGTTTCCAGCGAATTGATACAGCGAAGAAGCGTCGTCTTTCCGCTTCCGGAAGAGCCGATGATCGACAGCACCTGTCCTTGTCCAAGCGTAAAATCAATTCCCTTCAATACCGCTGTCCCATCGAAGCTTTTGGTCAAGCCTCTGACTTCCAAAAACATAGCGTTCTCCTCCTCATGCCTTAAAATAGGAAAGCCTTTTTTCGGCATATCCGAAAAGAAGCGTCAGCGCACCGACGAAAAGCAGATAAAATACACCCGTATAAAACAATGGCCACGTAAGGGCCTGCGTCGCCGCCATATCCTTCGCGCGTTTGATGATCTCCGGAATGGCGATGACATTGGCAAGCGAGGTGTCCTTCACCAGCGTGATGACCTCATTGGACATCGGCGGAAGGATGCGCTTGACCACCTGCTTCAAAATAACCTTGCGGAAAATCTGTCCTCTCGTCATACCGAGAACCTGTCCCGCTTCATACTGACCATGCGGGATACTCTCGATCCCGCCTCGAAAAATCTCCGAAAAATAACAGGCATAGTTGACGACAAACGCGATCAGCACCGCGCAGAAGCTGCCGTAATACAAAAGCTGGCTGCTGCCCGTGAGCTGCGTAAAATAACGGTCGAGCCCGTCAAACACATTCACGCTTCCGGTGCCGAGAAGCCCCGGCAGATAATAGATCATACAAATAAACAGCATCAGCGGGATTCCACGGATCACCCACACGAAAATCCGGCTCACCACTTTTATCGGCTTCCACTTGCTCATCGTGCAGAAAGAAAGCCCGAGTCCAAGCGGCAAGGCGAATATCAGCGTCAGCAGAAAAAGCAGACAAGTGAGTCCGAAGCCATGCAGAAGATCAAGCGTGATTTGCCAAAAGGTCATGTAAATTCTCCATTATGTAAACTTATCTTTTCCCGATAGAATCATTTCTGATCGGAAAAATCCGTGATGGCCGTATTGGATACGCCATATTTTTCAGCGAGTTTTGCAATCGTACCATCCGCAGCAAGCTCCTCGAGCACACGGTTGACCTCGGAGGTAAGTGCGCTTCCCTTTTTGAAGCCGATGGCATAATATTCCGGATCGCTCGAAACACTCTCACAAATGGCAAGGTCGGCATAGTCTCCCGTACCGACATACGCTTTCGCCAGCTGTTCGTCCAAGACGACAAAATCAGCCGTACCGAGCGTGAGCTCCTGCAGCGCCGTGACCTGTGATTCGGCATCCTTTTTGACGCAGTCCGTCAAATTATCCAAATAAGAATATCCGGCGGAGCCTTTCTCGGCGCTCCCGACCTTTCCGGCAAAGGAATCCAATCCGGTAACGGTATCGGCCAAAGCCTTCGTCGTGACGACGACCTGTTTATTGAGCATATAATTATAGGAAAAATCGACCTTTTCGCTTCTTGCGATACCGTCGTCATCCGCCGTATTCGCGGTAAAGCCGTTCCACAGACAATCGACAGTGCCCGCCTCGAGCTCAAGATATTTCTGATTCCAGTTGATTTCCTTAAACGTCACCGTATAACCGAGCTTATCAAATACCGCCTCGGCCAGCTCCGTATCAAAGCCGATAAGCTTCCCGCTCTCGTCTAAATAATTCATCGGCTTATAGACCGTATAGCCGACAACGACCATCTTTTTCTGTTCCCCGCATGAGACAAAAAGCGAGGCCAAAAGCAGAGCGGATAGCATAAGTGCAAGCAATTTTTTCATGTTGTGATCTCCTTTAAAAGTTTTTTGTTTTAGCTTGTTAAAATGATAGCACAATGTTTTCACTTTGTCAAGAGGTTCAACAAAAGAATCAACTATTTTTTGCCGTCCATAAGCCAAAAACCCCGGTATTACAGAAAGAAAACCGCCGGCGCAGCGCGAGAAAGCTACGGCCGTAAAAAGAAAACGGCTGCCTTTTGCAGCCGTTTTCTTCATATATAAATTTTGGATACACAAATCATTGGAATCAGCCAAAAGCATTGATACAGCGCCGGATATAGGGAGAGCATACCGGACATGGCGCCGGTAAAGAGCACCAAGGCCATCACCGCGACACCGAGCACGGAGGCGACGATCTTCAACACGAGATTGGTCTTCCCGACATTTCCGAGCTTGTCGCAAAGCATCATGGTCTTGACGGTGTCCTTAACGGAGCCGACCGAAATCACCCCGCCGTTTTCTGCGGAAATAGCTGCTGATTTTTCCTCTGCCGTCAGCCCTTTGATGATTTTGACCGGATATTTTTCCGGGTTCATTTTATTGTCATACAAGATGCCGTCGTCAATGCAGGGGTCTGCCGTGCGGATCGAAACGCATATGCCCATGTCGGCCAAATGGCGCACGATATATATAAAATCTGAGGTGGTATTGTACTGAATATAGAATTTCGCAATGATGATCTGTTCGCAGGCGAGATAAAGGATCCGCTTGTTCGACTGTCCCTCGTATTCCTCATCGCCCTGCTCCGGCATCGTTTCAAAGCACTGATTTTCCATGTAGGTCGGACGTCCGATCACAATGTTTTTCCCGTCTACCATCGCGCAGACGCCCTCGTTCGCGATTTCGCGGATCTCGACATCCTCGGAATTGACGGAATTGAGCGTCGCCTGCTTGAATACCGAGGAAAGCGGTCCGCCGAGCTTGGAAAATACGCTGGAAGCGTAATAAACGACATTTTCGATGTTTCTGTCGGCAAAAATCTTGATGCCTCTGACCTTGATTTTTCCGGCCGGGAAAGCATCCTCGTCACGAAATGCGACGACGGCGGTATTCTCATATTCCTCCGGCGTCTTGTCGCCCACGATCGCGGAATTATAAGTATAGGCACGGCGGGAAGCCAGATAAATCGGGTACGCATAGGAAAAGAAAGCTGCAAACGGCGCCGTCATCAAAAACGTCGCATATGCCGTGCCAAAGCTTTCCGCCACCGTCTGATCCATCGCAAATTTCGCAAGGAAAAAGAAGATAACGGCAACGCCAAGACAAACCGGCAAAAAGAATTTCAGGATGGCCGTCGATTTCGGTCTCTCCTTTCTTCTCGCAAAGAAATCCGACACGAAATCCGTCTTTTTGATGACGGCCACATCCGCGCCGTCTCCGAGATATTCCGAAAACTCCGTCTCCTCCGGCGTCCTGACATTCTCCGAAACGCCGGTGCGCACGATCACCTTTTTGACCTTGCCGGAGGACACAATCTTAAACGAATAAACGTCGCGGCGCAGAGAAATAAAGATGCAGACCGTATTCAGAAATACGCATACGGCGAACGCGAAATTGTACATCCTCGGAATTTCATAGGACGGCGCCGCAAAAGCCGTGACAAGCGTCGTCACGAAAGACAGCACAAATGCGACAAGCGTAATGGAATCCGGATCGAATTCAAATTTCAAGAGAGCCTTCACCGCCAAAAGCATCCGGTCGAGCACAAGCGCAAAGCAGGCAAACGACAAAACCCAGTCCACCGCTACAAAATTGTTTTTTCCGCCGAGGCTTTCCGCGACGGACGGAATATTTTCGAGCAGCAGCAGCAGCACCGCGAGCGCCCCCGCCAAAATCATTCTCAGTCTGGCAAAGTTATATTTTGACTTAAAAATCGCAAAAATCGATTTGTTCTGAGCGGGATCCGTATATTCAAATTCGCCCGTCCCGCTTTCGCCGACGGAGACAGGCTCCGCCTCTTCGCCCTCAAGCTCTCGCGCCGAAATTTCTTCCGTCGATTGCAGGTCGCCGGTATCCGCAAGCGAAAATTCTCCGAACAGATTTCCGGTATCGGCAGTCTCCGCTTTCTGCGGATTCAGCCCAAAAGCTTTCATCATCGCCGTATCGGTGGGGATTTCCGTTTCGGCGGTCACGCCGCTTTCCCGCTTCCCCGCTTTTTCTTTTTTCTTTGTTTTTTCCTTAGCCGCTTCCGGCTCATATGCGGCAAGCTGCTCCGTGCTGTCGAGTGTCAGGCTGTATTCGCCCGTTCCGCTCCCCGCAGCGATCGTTTCCACGGTGCTGGATATGATAGGAGGCTCCTGCGTCCTTACAAGCTCATCGGAGGTCGAAATGGAATCTATGTACTTTTCCGCCTCGTCGATGTTTTTCTCCACATCGGTTTTCGGCATAGAATCCACGCCGGAGCGCTGTTCGGCATCCAAAATCCGCTGATGGACGCCGTCATATCCCGCGCTTTCCGTGGATTTGCTTTCTCCGCCGAGATATTTATCAAAAAGGCTCTGCAGCTCCGCCTCGCTGATCTCTCCGGTATCCTGCGAAGGATTCTTTTTCTTTTTTTTCTCCTTTACAGCCGGCACTTCCGCCGTGGCCGTATATGCGACGACATCCGGATCTCCCGCGTCCGAATCCTCCATGGCGTCGAGATTCTTCATCGCGCTTTTTTCCGCTTCCACACGGGTGGCGTCATACCGATTGTTGAGACGGCGCAAAAGTCCCTGAGCCGAATTTTCAAGCTCATCATAAGACTGTTTTCCGGTCTTGTCGTTTTTCTCCATGAGAAATAACCTCCCACAATAAATCTGTAATCCTAAACTTTATAGCGTTCTCTGCTTTTGCGCGGCATGGAACAAAAGCACCGCGGCCGCAGCCGAAACATTCAGCGAATTCACCCTGCCGTACATCGGGATGGAAACGGTAAAATCACATTTCTCACGGACAAGCCGCGAGATTCCGGCTCCCTCGCTCCCGAGCACAACCGCGCAGGCGCAATCGAAATCGGCCTCGGTATAGCACATTCCGTCCGATTCCGCGGCAAAAACCCAAACGCCCGATTCTTTCAGCTCCTCGACCGCAGAGGCGATATTGGCCACCCGTGCGATCGGGACATGCGCCGCGGCGCCCGCGGACGACTTGAAAACCGTCTGTCCGATCACCGGACAATGCCTGCGCGATATGACGATGCCATGCGCGCCGGCGCCGTCCGCGCTACGGATAATCGCGCCGAGATTATGCGGGTCCTCGATGCCGTCGCACACCACGATAAGCGGCTTCTCGCCCTTATCCCGCGCGGCGGAAACGATATCGGAAATGGAAACAAAGCTCACCGCCGAAGCGACCGCAGCGACGCCCTGATGCGCATTGCCGAGCGCAAGCTCGTCAAGACGTTTTTTGTCCACCTCGGAAATCACGATCGAGCGCTTCCTCGCTTCCGCAAAAATCTTGGTGATCGAGCCTTCTCTCTCTCCGCGCTGCACATACAGCTTTTCGATCTCCCTGCCGCTTTTCAAAAGCTCCATCACGGGGTTTCTTCCGACAACGACCGCGCCAAACTCCTCCGACGAGAACCTGTCCGTTCTATTTTGATTGTTCTCTCTCATTTTTCCTTATTTGACCGCCAATAAGCGGCGTCTCCCATATTTCCGGGTCTTTCCTTATCCCAAAGCAAAAAAGCGCAGCATTTCGACAAGGAAAAGCGCCGTGACAAGCTCGCCGTTCTCGGATTCCGAATAAGGGATCAGCCATTTTTCATTCTCTAACTTCATCGTAACCGTGATCTTTTTCTCCGTCATATAGCTGCCCGAAACCGTGCCGTCACTTAGCATCGTCCCGACAATTTCATAAGCAGACTCACCGGACACCGCTGTTTTTGCCTCCGCAAACGATTTAACAGCCGCCATGTCCGGTATCGTCAGCGCCACAAGAACCGTTTTCGTTCCGTTTTCCGCTTCGGATTCCTCTGAAATCGTATATTTAAGCTCAGAATACAGTGAAATAAGCACAGCACGCTTTTCGGAATCCAAGGAATCCGCATACTCCTTTATGCGGGCGGCCATAGCCGCTGAATCCGACGTCATCAGCTCTTCCATTTTGACGGTATCCATTTTTCTGACCGCCAAAAGAAACGATTCGACCGGTGTGGTTCCACCCGAACAGCAGGGCAAAAGCACGAGCATCGAAAGCAAAAGAATCAGAGAAACCGCTTTTTTCATGAATCCCCACTCTTTCCATACGGCGGATGAAATTTTACGAAAATCCGCCTATTTTTGATATTATACCACATTATATTCCATTTGTACATATTTATTTTTGAGGAATTTCAAAAAATCATGAAAATTTAAGGAAGAAAATCCAAGTTTATCCTAAAAAACACCTCGATTTTTCGCAAACAAAAAATAAGGCGCTCCGCAGAGGAGCGCCTTTATAATCAAATTTTTTTGCGTAAACCCGGTTTATTTCTTCTTATAAACCTTTTGGTCACAGTAAACACAGCGGTATATCTCATGCTCATGGTCTGCGCAGCGGAACAGCTGCGGCAGCTCCTGTTCCGTCGTCGTGATACAGCGCGGATTCTGACAGCAAAGCCCGTCGATGGTCGCGCCGTCATGAGGAAGCTTCGAGGGCGCGTCTTTTTCCGCAAGAAGCTTCAAAATCAGCGCCATACGAATATATCTGCCGTTCGCCGCCTGCTCGAAATAGCAGGCGCGCGGGTCGTCGTCCACCGCGACGGAAATCTCGTTCACACGCGGCAGCGGATGCAGGATACACAGATCGGATTTCGCATTCTGCAGCTTGTCCGGCGTCAGGATATAGCTGTCCTTGAGACGCAGATAATCGTCGTGAGAAGCAAAGCGCTCCTGCTGGATCCGCGTCATATAAAGGATATCCAGCTCCGGCATGACCGCTTCCATGTCCGCCGCTTCGACATATTCCGACTTGCCTTCTCCAAGGAACTCATATCTGACATAACCGGGCAGCTTCAATTCCTCCGGCGAAATCAGGATAAACCGGATCCCCTCATAGCGCGACATCGCGGCAATCAGGGAATGGACGGTCCTTCCGAACTTCAAATCTCCGCAAAGACCGACGGTCAGGTGGTCGAGTCTTCCCTTTTTCCGCTTGACGGTAAAGAGATCGGTGAGCGTCTGCGTCGGATGGAAATGCCCGCCGTCGCCCGCGTTGATGATCGGCACGGTCGCACGGCCGGCGGCGACAAGCGGCGCGCCCTCCTTCGGATGGCGCATTGCGATGATGTCGGCATAGGCGCTCACCATGCGCACGGTGTCGGCGACGCTCTCCCCTTTGGAAGCGGAGCTGCTTGTCGCCTCGGAAAAGCCGAGCACATTGCCGCCGAGACTCATCATCGCCGAGGTAAAGCTGAGCCGGGTTCTCGTGGACGGCTCAAAAAAGAGCGTGCCGAGAATTTTCCCCCTGCATTTGTCCGAATACGCCTCCGGATTTGCGATGATATCCTCCGCCACGGCGATCAGCTCGTCGATCTCCGCGGTCGAAAGCTCCAGAATATCGATTAAACTTCTCATTTTAATCCCCTGCCTTTTTCAATTTTCACTTCAACTTAAGAATGAATCCAGCTTTCATCCTGCGGATTGTTTCGGAACGCGATAAGACGCGCGATATCCTCCGTTTTGATATAACCGCATTCGGCGGCGACCTCCGCGATCACATCGAAATTCGTGAGGCTCACGTTTTTGACCTCCGCCGAGGCGAGCCGCTCCAGCCCCTTTTTCATCCCGTAGGTGAAAATGCTCACGATGCCGAGCACTTCTGCACCCGCCGCGCGCAGCACCTCGACGACCTCCAGCACACTTCCTCCGGTGGAGATGAGGTCCTCGACGACGACAACCTTCTGTCCCGTTTCAAGCCTGCCCTCAATCTGATTCTGTCTGCCGTGATCCTTCGCGCCGGAGCGGACATAGCCCATCGGAAGATTCATGAGATGCGCCGTGATCGCTGCGTGCGCGATTCCGGCCGTGGAAGTGCCCATCAGCACCTCGGCCTCGGGATAATGCTCGCGGATCAGCGCGGCGAGACCTTCCTCCACATCGCACCGCACCGCAGGCGCCGTCAGCGTCAGACGGTTGTCGCAGTACACGGGGCTTTTGATGCCGCTCGCCCACGTAAAGGGCTTGTCGGGACGGAAAAACACCGCTTGGATATCAAGCAGGTCCTTTGCAATTTTTCTTTGAAGCTGTTCCATATCGACTCTCCTTTAATCTACAAATTCCGCGACGCATCTTCTGTACGCCGCGACAGGGTCCGTCGCCGCCGTAATCGGACGGCCGACGACGATATAATCCGAGCCGAGCGCCTTTGCACCCTCCGGCGTCGTAATGCGAGCCTGATCGCCTGCGTCTCCGCCGGCGAAGCGCACGCCCGGCGTCACGGTAAGGAACTTTTCCCCGCAGACGGCATGCACCTTGCCCGCTTCCAGCGGCGAGCAGACCACGCCGTCCAGCCCCGCCCGCTTTGCATTTTCCGCATAGTGCATGACGACCTTATCGATCGGCTCCGCGATGAGCAGATCCTCCCGCATGCGCTCCTCACTCGTCGAAGTGAGCTGCGTCACGGCGATGAGGAGCGGGCGCGTCCCGTCAGGGCGCGTCAGCCCCTCGAGCGCCGCCTCCATCATGGCGACGGTCCCGCCCGCATGAAGATTGCACATATCGACGTCGAGGCGCGAGAGCACCGCCATCGCTTTTTTCACCGTATTCGGAATGTCGTGGAGCTTCAAATCGAGGAAGATTTGATGCCCTCTCCTCTTGATTTCGCGGACAATCGACGGTCCCTCCGCGTAAAAAAGCTCCATGCCGATCTTCACATACGGCTTTTCCTCCCTGAATAAATCAAGAAACGCAAAGGTTTCCGCGGCGCCTGCGAAATCGCAGGCGATGATGACGTCCTTTCCCATTTAATGCGCACCTCCTATGATATCCGTTAAATTTTCGATTCCGTATTTCTCCATGATCTGAGGCAGGTCGGCTATGATATCGCGGCAGGCATAGGGATCCACGAGATTCGCGGCGCCCACCTCGACGGCAGCCGCACCCGCGAGCATCATTTCGATCACGTCCTGCGCTGAGGAAACGCCGCCCATGCCGACGATCGGAATTTTCACCGCCTCATAGACCTGATAGACCATGCGCACCGCCACCGGAAAGACGGCAGGTCCGGAAAAGCCGCCCGTCCCGTTGGCGAGCACCGGCTTCCGCTTTTTCAAATCGATCCGCATGCCGAGAAGCGTGTTGATAAGGCTGATGCCGTCCGCGCCCGCCGCCTCGCAGGCCTTCGCGATGGAGACAATGTCCGTCACATTCGGCGAAAGCTTGATGATGAGCGGCTTTTTCACCGCGCGGCGCACCGCCGCCGTAATGCTTGCCGCGGCTTCGCAGGACGTGCCAAAGCTCATACCGCCGCCGTGCACATTCGGGCAGGAGATGTTGACCTCGAGCCATCCGACCTGCGGCATCGCATCCAGCTTTTCGCAGACCTCGACATACTCCGTCTCCGAAAAGCCGCTGACGTTCGCCATGACCGGCTTGTGAAAGCACCGCGCAAGGCGCGGCAGCTCCTCCGCGATGACCGCATCCACGCCCGGATTCTGAAGGCCCACCGCGTTGAGCATCCCTCTCTGACATTCCGCGATGCGCGGCGTGGGATTGCCGAAGCGCGGTTCCCTCGTCGTTCCCTTAAAGGAAAAGGTGCCGAGACAGTCGATGTCGTAAAGCTCGGCAAATTCATAGCCATAGCCGAACGTCCCGCTCGCGGGGATCACCGGATTGTCGAGCGGTATCCCGCAAAGGCTCACCCTTGTGCTCACCATATGACCTCCCCCTTTTCCAGCACCGGACCGTCCCTGCAGATCCTCTTATTTCCGTATTTCGTCTTGCAGGAGCAGCCCATACAGGCGCCGAAGCCGCAGCCCATGCGCTCCTCGAAGCTGAGCTGCCCATCCGAAAGAGAGGCATCCGAGACGGCGCGCAGCATCGGAACCGGCCCGCAGGCGTAGAAGTACGAATACCGGATCCCCGCCATCGCATCGGTCACAAAGCCGCGGATCCCATAGCTTCCGTCGGCCGTCGCAACGCGCACCTCCGCGCCCAGCGCACGGAATTTTTCCTCATACAGCACGTCGGCCGCCGAAGCGAAGCCGAGAATCACCGTCGGCATTCTGCCGGCGGCGATAAGCCGCCTGCAAAGCCCGTACATCGGCGGCGTGCCGACGCCGCCGCCGACAAGCAGCGGCACCTCTCCGGATTTTGTCATATCGAAGCCGTTGCCGAGTCCCGCAAGGATATCGAGCGTCGCCCCCGCCGGCATTTCCGCCATTTTCGCGGTGCCCTCGCCCACGACCTTATAAAGGATCGTGAGCGTCTGCGCATCCCAGTCGCAGACCGAAATCGGACGGCGGAGAAAAAATCCGTCGAGCTTGATATTGATAAACTGTCCGGGCGTCGTAACGGCGGAAGTGTCGCCCGAGAGCGTCATTTCATAAACATCCCTCGCAATTTTGACATTGGAGCGGATTTCATAGAGTCCTTGTGTCATTTTGCCGCCTCATGCGTCGATGATGGAGATGCCGAGCGTCGTCTCCTCGAGCACGTCGAGCAGCACCTTGACCGTGTCGAGCGCCGTGAACATCGTCACATTGTTTTCCACCGCGCATTGGCGGATTTCATATCCGTCGGAAAGCACGCCGGAGGAATTCATATCGCGCGTATTGATGATATAGTTGACGTAGCCTTGGCGGATGGAATCGAGGATTTCCTCGCTGCCCTCGCTGAGCTTGCGCACCGCATGGGTGCGCACACCGTGCGCTTTCAGAAATTTTGCCGTCCCCGCCGTCGCCTGAATGTTGAAGCCCATATTGTAGAAGCGGCGGATCAGCGGCAGCGCCTCCTCCTTGTCCTTGTCCGCAATCGTGCAGAACACCGTGCCGTAGTTCATGACGTTGGTGCCCGAAGCTTGCAGCGCCTTATAAAGCGCGCGCGTCAGGCTGTTGTCGTAGCCGATCGCCTCTCCGGTCGATTTCATCTCCGGACTGAGGTAGGCGTCAAGCCCGCGCAGTTTGGAAAAGGAGAAAGCCGGAGCCTTGACATACCAGCGCGTTTTCTCCGGGGGATAAATCGACGTGATGCCCTGCTCGCGCAAGCTTTTTCCGAGAATGACGCGCGTGCCGATATCGGCAAGGCTGTATCCCGTCGATTTCGAAATGAACGGCACCGTGCGGGACGAGCGCGGATTGACCTCGATGATAAAGACGTTTTCATCCTTATCGACGATAAACTGGATGTTATAAAGCCCGATGATGCCGATCCCGAGTCCGAGCTTTTTCGTGTAATCGAGAATGGTCTCTTTTACCTTACCGGAGATGCTGAACGACGGATAGACGCTGATGGAGTCGCCGCTGTGGATGCCCGTGCGCTCGACAAGCTCCATGATGCCGGGCACGAACACGTCCGTGCCGTCGCAGACCGCGTCGACCTCGACCTCCTTGCCCTGAATGTATTTGTCCACGAGGACCGGCTTGTCCTCGTCGATCTCGACCGCCGTTTTCAGGTAATGGCGCAGTCCCGCCTCGTCCGCGACGATCTGCATCGCCCGTCCGCCGAGCACGAACGACGGGCGAACCAGCACGGGATAGCCGATCTTCGCGGCGGCGGCGACGCCGTCCTCGATCTTCGTGACAGCCCGTCCCTCCGGCTGCGGGATATGGAGCGCCTCCAGCACCTTTTCAAAGGCGTCGCGGTTCTCCGCCTTTTCGATGGCGTCGCAGTCGGTGCCGATGATCGTGACGCCGCGCTCGCGCAGCGGCTCCGCAAGGTTGATGGCGGTCTGACCGCCGAGCGAGGCGATGACGCCCTCCGGATTTTCAAGGCGAATGATGTTCATCACATCCTCGACGCAGAGCGGCTCAAAATAGAGCTTGTCCGAGGTCGTATAGTCCGTCGAGACCGTCTCCGGATTGTTGTTGATGATGATCGCCTCATAGCCGGACGCCTTGATGGTTTTCACCGCATGAACGGTGGAATAGTCGAATTCCACGCCCTGCCCGATGCGAATGGGACCGGAACCGAGCACGATAATCTTCTTTTTATCGGAAACGACGGATTCGTTTTCATCCTCATACGTAGAATAAAAATATGGGATATAGCTTTCAAATTCCGATGCGCAGGTGTCGATCATCTTGTAGATCGGAAAGATCCCCTCGCGCTCCCGCATATGATAGACGTCGAGCTCCCGGCATCCCCAGAGCTTCGCAATAAATTGATCGGAAAAGCCCATTCTTTTCGCTTCGCGCAGAAGCCCGACGTCCTGCGGTGCTCCCGAAAGCTCGTTTTCCATCGACACGATGTTTCTCACCTTTTCGAGGAACAGCATGTCGATTTTTGTCGCATAGCAGATAAGTCCGATATCGACGCCGCGGCGGATCAGCTCCGCAATCGCGCAGATGCGGTCGTCCGTTCCGATTTTGATATATTCCATCAGTTCGTCCGTTGTCTGCGTGTCGAATTTGCTCATATAAAGGTGACAAATGCCGATTTCCAGCGAACGCACCGCTTTGAGCAGGCTTTCCTCGATCGTGCGTCCGATGCTCATGACCTCGCCCGTCGCCTTCATCTGCGTGGAAAGTTTGTTGTTCGCCGCCGCGAATTTGTCGAACGGGAAGCGCGGCATCTTCGTCACCACATAATCAAGCGTCGGCTCAAAGGAAGCGGGCGTATTGGCGATGGCGATCTCGTCGAGCGTCATGCCGACCGCAATCTTCGCGGAAACACGCGCAATCGGATATCCGCTCGCCTTGGAGGCGAGCGCGGAGGAACGCGACACGCGCGGATTGACCTCGATGAGATAATACTGGAAGGAATGAGGGTCGAGTGCGAACTGCACGTTGCAGCCGCCCTCGATTTTCAGCGCGCGGATGATTTTCAGCGCGCTGTCACGCAGCATGTGATATTCCTTGTTGGTCAGCGTCTGGCTCGGACACACGACGATGGAATCGCCCGTATGGATGCCGACGGGATCGACGTTTTCCATATTACAAATGGTGATCGCTGTGTCGTTGGAATCGCGCATGACCTCGTATTCGATCTCCTTATAGCCCTTGATGCTCTTCTCCACCAGCACCTCGTGTACGGGAGATAGCTTCAAAGCATTTTTGAGCAGCTCCCGGCATTCTGCCTCGTCGTCGGCAAAGCCGCCGCCCGTGCCGCCGAGCGTAAACGCGGGACGCAGCACGACCGGATATCCGATCTCCGCTGCTGCGGCAAGTCCTTCCTCTATGGTATGCGCGATGAGGGACGGCAGCACCGGCTCGCCAAGCTCCTCGCAGAGCTCCTTGAATTTCTCTCTATCCTCGGCGCGCTCGATGCTCTCGCTGCTCGTGCCGAGCAGCTTGACCTGACATTCGCGCAGCACGCCCTTTTTCTCAAGCTGCATGGCGAGATTGAGCCCCGTCTGTCCGCCGATGCCGGGCACGATCGCATCCGGACGCTCATACCGAAGGATCTTGGCGATATACTCGAGCGTCAGCGGCTCCATATAGATTTTATCCGCAATGGAGGTATCCGTCATGATCGTCGCCGGATTGGAGTTGCAGAGCACGACCTCATAGCCCTCCTCTTTCAGCGCAAGACATGCCTGTGTGCCGGCGTAATCGAATTCCGCCGCCTGTCCGATGACGATCGGGCCGGAGCCGATCACCAGTATTTTCTTCAAATCTTTTCTTTTCGGCATGTCAGTTGCCCTCCTTCATAAGCGCAATAAATTCGTCGAACAGATAGGCGCTGTCCTGCGGACCGGGCGCGCTCTCCGGATGGTACTGCACCGAGAAAACCCGGTCGCGCACGCACCGCACGCCCTCCACGGTATCGTCGAGCAGATTGACATGCGTGACCTCGAGCCCCGTGCCCGCAATGCTCGCCTTGTCCGCCGCATAGCTGTGGTTTTGAGAGGTGATCTCGATTTTCCCCGTCAGAAGATTTTTCACGGGATGATTACCGCCGCGGTGTCCGAACTTTAACTTATACGTCTTTGCGCCATAGGCAAGACTGATCATCTGATGACCGAGACAGATGCCGAAAATCGGATATTTCCCGCGCAGAGCGCGAATGAGCTCGATCACCGGCGTCACATCCTCCGGATCGCCCGGACCGTTGGAAAGGAAGATACCGTCCGGCTTCATGCTCTCCACCTCGGCGGGCGCGGTGTTCCACGGCACGACCGTCACATTACAGCCTCTCGCATTGAGAGAACGTATGATATTGAGCTTGATGCCGCAATCGACGGCGACGACGTTGTATTTTGCGTTCGCCGTGCGGGAATACCAGCGCTTGCGGCAGCTTACACGGGAAACGGCGTCGTGCGGCACCGGCGTCCCTGCGATGATGCGCAGCGCCTCCTCCTTCGGCGTGTCCGGCGAGGTAATGATCACGCGGCGGGAGCCGAGGTCGCGGATGCTGCGTGTCAGACGGCGCGTATCGATGCCGGCAATCCCCGGGATATGATATTCCTCCATCGTTTCCGACAATGTTTTCGTATACCGGAAATTCGAGGGCAGATCGTTGTATTCCCTCACGATAAGACCGCCGATCGTCGGACTTTTCGTCTCGTAGTCCTCATCCGTGATGCCGTAGTTGCCGATGAGCGGATAAGTCATGACGACCATCTGATCGGTGTAGGAGGGATCCGAAACGATCTCCTGATAGCCTACCATAGAGGTGTTGAATACGATCTCACATACGCGGTCGGTATCCGCCCCGAAGCCGTAACCGTAATATTCGCTGCCGTCCTCAAGGACGATTTTTCTCATGATCTGCTTTGCCATACCGTTTTTCCTCCGTATACTGTCGCAAGACATTTTCCGAAAACCCGTTTTCCCGCAAAAGGCGTGCTCCGCCCGCGGGACAAAAACGCATCGGGGTCGATCTCATATTCATGTTCGATATCCCAAATGCAGAAGCCGGGGTCGGACGGGATGCGGAACCGCTTCCGCGGATTTATCGACATCAGCTCGACCAGCCTTTCCAGCGTCAGGATTTCCTTTTTCACAAGGCTTGTATATAGAACGGGAAACGCGGTTTCCAGTCCCACGATGCCCATTGCGCTTTTTTCAAGTCCGCGCGACTTCTCCTCCGCGCTGTGCGGCGCATGATCCGTCGCGATCATATCGATCGTCCCGTCCGCGATTCCCGCAAGCAGCGCCTCGCGGTCGCGGGCGGCGCGCAGCGGCGGATTCATCTTGAAGCGTCCGTCCTCTTCGAGAGCATTTTCGTCCAACACAAGGTAGTGCGGCGCGGTCTCGCAGGTGACGTCCACGCCGCGCGCTTTGGCGGCGCGGATGAGCGCCACGCTTTCCGCGGTCGAGATATGGCAGACATGATAGGCGCAGCCCGTTTTTTCCGCCAAGTCAAGGTCGCGTTCGATCTGCCGCCATTCACTCTCGGACGAAATCCCGCGGTGTCCGTGCGTCCTCGCGTATACGCCGTCATGAATATAGCCGCCGAAAAGGAGCGAATTGTCCTCGCAATGGGCGGCGATGATTTTCCCAAGCGACTTCGCCTTTTTCATTGCCGCTTCCATCATATCGTCGCTTTGGACGCCGCGGCCGTCGTCGGAAAAGGCGACCACCGACCCTGCAAGCGCCTCCATATCGGAAAGCGCCTTTCCCTGTTCTTCTTTTGTGATCGTCCCGTAAGGATACACGGGGATCCTTGCGCGGCAGGCAATCGCGTCCGTCTGAACCTTCAAATTTTCCGCAGAGTCCGGCGCGGGAGAGAGATTCGGCATCGTACAGACCGCCGTATAGCCGCCATGCGCCGCCGACGCCGTACCGCTTGCAATGTCCTCTTTATAAGAAAAGCCCGGCTCTCGGAAATGCACATGCACATCGCAAAAGCCGGGTAAAATCAACGCATGATCGAAATACGAAACGGCATCCCCCGTCAAATCCTCACCGGAAAAAGAGGAAAGAGAGGCACCGTCGAAAAGAAGTTCTTTTTTCCGAATCACGCCGTCCTCATATACCGCCGCATTTTTCAAAACCGTAATCATAAAACGCAACCTTTCTGTTCCGGATAATAAAAAAGCTTGTCCCTCCGACAAGCTTTGCGCGGCAAAAAATCACCCCGAGGTCGGGGAAAAGTCTCCGTTATGCAAAATCTTGTCGGCAGCTCCGTACCCACTTAAAGATTTATTGCATCTATTATAGCACGTCTGCCGAAGCCTGTCAATAGCGGCGTCAAAAATATTTTATCCTCTTTTCCCCTCTCCGCTTACCGCCCGGTCCCCGTTCACGGATCCCATCCGTGAACCGCGGGAGCGCTTCCAAAAAGCAGCGCCCGCTTTTATTCCCATCGACAGCAAGGTTCCGGCACCCGTGAAATCCCCGCTCCCGCGCAGCCGGCTGCGCCGGCGGGACCGGGCGCACGCAAGCGAGCTGCCATCTTCCGGCTGCCTGCAAAAAAGACGGGACATTCCACATGTCCCGTCTTGAAATTTTTCCATCAGCTCCAAAAAGTCGTACCGCCGTAAATGTAGTCGTTATCGAGATAACCGATATAGGTATTGCCGGTCGCGAGCTTCAGCTCACTTCCAAGCGGATCCGTCAGCGTGAGCGTATCGCCGTCGGAACGCCAAGTGATCTGAATGACCTTGCCGCCGTAGAAATAGTAGCCCGTACCGCTGCCACGCGTCTCGACAAGGGTCATATCCGGATCGCTGGAAATACCGCTTTTCACATTCTCGACATCCGTAAAGAGCGTGATCACATTGGTGAAAGAAAGCTGCTTGTTCGTCTCGGAATCCACATGAGCCGCGCCGTCCTGGAAGCGCAGATATTTATCCGTCGTCGCATCATAACGGAAGCTTACCTTTTTTCCGGCAAGAGAAACGCCCTGACAGGTAAATTCCAAATTGATCGTCGTCGCACTGGAAGCGCCCGCCATCGATTTCGTCGTGCCGTAATCGACAAATTTGAGGCTCTGCTTGGGCGTACCTGTAGTGGTACCACCGGCCTTTACAAAATATGCGGATTTGGAATTGAGAAGCGCCGTCAGTGCCGCCGGCTTGAACAGCGTATCATATTTGAGCTCGGGCAGACGCTCCTCATAGTGAGTGATCGTCCCATATTTGTTGCCGGCCTCAACGGTGGCAAACCAATATTCCTGCTGCGTATCGATAAAGCCCCAGCGGCTGCCAAGTCTGTCTGCCGCCATCTGATAGAAATCATAATGCACGGTCTTGGACCCACCATGGCACATGAGCACCGCGTTTTGATATGCCGCAAGATCCAGATGATAATCTCTTCCCGAACGGATATTGCAGACGCTGTCGACCGTCGTGTAGTCGGCGACCACCATCAAAAAACGGGTGATGCCGGGCGCTACCAGCGCTTCATAAAGGATATCAGCCTGATCCAGTCCCGTCTGACGGGCATAGCTGCTCTTGATGTTGTCTACCACGATCGCCAGCGGCTTCGTATTGGAAAGATCCTTGGTTGTCGGGATCCCGGTGAGCGGATTTATGTAGCTTCCCTCAGGAGGAATGATCGGCGTCCCTCCGCTGGTTGTATCTTCAGACGAAGTATTCGTATCTCCCGTCGTTTCCGGCGGATTTTCTCCTTGTGTCGTAGCGGTCGTCTCCGCCGGAATCGTTCCGATCGGCGTCGAATCGCCTCCGCTTTCCCCTGCGCATCCTGCGATCAAGGTGCAGAAAGCAACCGTCAGGAGAATCGTCAAAAAGGCAAACAGTGATCTTTTGATTTCTTTTTTCATTTGAACCTCCCACACCGTTCCGCAGAACGGCAAATCTTTACAAAAGCCTCGGCTTTACACGGCATACGGCGCAGACTGACACCGATCTCGCGGCCGCCGCTTGTCATATGCTTATACTACCACAAATATGCACGATTGTCAAATATATTTTATTTTTATTTCTCGCCATAAGTTCCTATTTTTCGCCGTTTTCCGAGACGGCGCCGGGAGTTTTCCGACGGCGCAATTCGCTGAAAAAATCCGAAAGAAGCGACGAGCACTCGTTTTCCAAAATACCGGCAAACACCGCCGGCCTATGATTCAAGCCAAAGGAGTTCATGTCGAAGCATGTCCCAAAAGCGCCGGCTTTTTTATCGCATGCACCGAAATAGACCGCTTCCACACGGGAATTGATGACAGCACCGGCACACATCGGACACGGTTCAAGCGTGACATACAGCTCACAGCGCGGAAGCCGCCAGCCGCCGAGCTTTTTACATGCCCTGTCTATCGCCTTGAGCTCCGCATGATAAAGCGCATTTTTCCCCGTTTCGCGCGTATTGTACGCCCTCGCGATGATGATGCCGTCGCGGACCACCACCGCTCCTACGGGCACCTCTCCCCTGTCGGCAGCACGGCGTGCCTGATGGAGTGCCTCGAGCATGTATACTTCCGCATTCGGATTTCTTCCGATCATTCCAATCCCCTCCAAAAAATCTGTATGAGCGCCGCAGTTATTAGAAACACAACATAAGGAAAGCTCCAAAAATAAGCGGAGGGAACCGCCTGTTCATCGTCTTCGCCCGATATCGTTCCAAGCGTCGTTTTCAGCATCGGCAGACCCGCGGCAATCATCAGGACACAAGCGGCAAAAACAATCCGCATAAACGTCGGATAATACGAAGCGAACAGCGTCCGCGCGATTTCCGCAGCATACCAAACCGCATTGCAGAACAGATGGACGAAAATCGCACAGCCGAGCGAACCCGTCGAAAGATATGCGATCCCGAGGATCAATCCGCAGAAAAACGCGATCGGGAACCGCTCGATCGAAAAGTGCATCAACGCAAAGGAAAGCGCGGAAAGCATAAGCGCCAACAGCTTTCTGTGAACCGTCAAAGCGCGCATCACGGTGCCTCGGAAAAACAATTCCTCGAGCACCGCCGGCAAAACGACATATGCGGCAAGCATCAAAGCGTAGCCAAGCGGCGCGGTAGCGGCGGAAACGCCCATATCCACGATAGCAGACGGAAAAACCGCGCTGTATAAAATCTGGATAAGAACGATAACGCCCACAGATGACACACAGATGAGAAAGCTCTTTGAGCCCCGTGCTCCGGGACAAAGCCGCGGCATCGGGATTTCGAGCTTTGCGGCGCTCAGACGGACAAATAGGACTGGCAGACCGAAAGTCGGAAGCTTCAGTAACAAAGCAGCAAGCAAATAGAGATTTTCCGACTCGAGCTCCGCATAATTCAGACAAAGGGCGCAAAGCCAAACCAAAGCCATAGAAAAAAGCAGCGAAAAGCCGAGGATTTCAGACATCCGCTTTGACTGTCTATTCTTATCCATTCCCGCTCCTCTCCGCATGTCAAACCTGCCATGCCGTCCTAAAATAGCCATACCGTTATTATAATACATCGCAGGAAAAAATTCAACAGGATAACAAAAAATACCGCGCCGTCGGCGCGGTATTCTTTTCTTATCATTTTCAGGCTTTCTTTCCAAGCGTCACATCGATTTTCAGCGTCTCTCCGGATACAGGAGCAATCGGAGCATCCGCCGGCACCGTTTTTCCATTCACGGAAAGCGCCAACACATCGGATCCAGTCCCGTCGCCGTGATAGAAAATCTCATATGTGCAACCGCGGAACACCTTGGTGATCCCGCACTCACGCCACGACAGAGGCAGGCACGGGTCGATGCGAAGCCCCGCAAGCTCCGCATGGAGCCCGAACACGTATTCGATCACGCTTTTGAGCATCCACGAGCTGGACGCCGTGCGCCAGCTCTGTCCCGGTGTTCCGGCGCGGTAACCGGTCTCCGGCGCAAAATAGGAATTGAACATCGCGTAAGGCTCGCCGCATTTGACGCCATAGGTCGTATCAAACGGGAGCATCTTACGAAGCCCCTCCTCCACGCGGTCGGGACGGCGCAAAATGCTGTCCACCGCCAGCTTCCACGCGGACGGATGGAGATAGATGCCGCCGTTGTCCTGCACGCCGGGCGCCTTTTCCGCCATAGAGCCGATATAGTCGCGCTGATAGGAGAAAGCAGGGTAAGCGAGTCGGATGCCGATCGGCGTTTCGAGGATCTCCTCGGCGCGCTCCATCGCCTCGGCGCCGCGCGGCAGTCCCGCGAGCACCGACCAAAGCTGCGAAATCAAGAATATCTTACCTTCGTCGCAGTCCGAGCCGCCCATGATGATGTCGTCGTCGGTGCGGGCATATAGATAATAGCCGCCCTTTTCGTCCCAGCCGTAGGTCTCGATGCGCTCCTCCATGATTCTGCCTCGCTCGTCGGCGGTCCTTGCATCGTCGTCTTTGCCAAGCCAGCGCGCGATCTCCGCAAACTGGCGGTTCGCACGGCACCACGCGATGGAAAGCCACACCGAAACGCCTTTTCCTTTTAATCCGGCGTAGTTGACGCAGTCGTTCCAGTCGCCGCCCCAAATGCGGACAAGTCCGTAAAGTCCCTGGAAATTGTATAGGAAATCGACCGAGCGCTTGATGTGCTCGTAAACGGGGTATTCCTCCTCCGTATCGTTGAATTTCACCGTCTCATAGAGCAGCGAGGGATCGCCAAGCTCTCTTATGATGGTATTCACCGCAAACGTCATCCACACGGTGTTGTCCGCGAAATTGCGGTCGCGGATCGCACCGTCGATGATGGTCCTCGGCGCGTAGCCGTTCTGATACTGATAGGAGAGCACGCGCTTGATGCGCTTCCAAGCGAGCCTCGGATTCACCGCCGCGAGGCACTCCGTATCGCTCGTCATATCGCGGTAGCCGTTGTGGCGCACGCGCGCCCAGCGCGAGCCCATATCCGCGGCGTATTTCATCCAGCCGTTGATGAGGTGATTGAAGCTCTCCCACGGCGTTTTGATTCTGACGCCGCCCAGCACTTCCTTGTACTTTTTCTCCATCGCGGAAAACTCCGTAGAGACGGCCGTCTCCGTCGGCGGGACAATCTCCGCCGTATCTAGCGCGACGCCGAGCACAAAATGCACGGTACGGCTCTCGCCCGGCGCGAGCGTCAGGGTGTTCTCCAGCGCAAGGCACAGCTTTTCCGAATTGCAGTCGCTTCCCGTGCAGCCGCCGTGCTTACAAAGTGCCGCGGGATGCTGCTCATCCCCGTAAGGACCGATGAAAGCGTTACGTCTCGAATCAAAGCCTGTCGCCTTCTCGGAAGCGGTCATATATCCCCAAATGTGACGGTTGCGCTTCGAATAAAGCTCATGATAATCGTGCGCGTACACCGCGTTTTTGTCCGTCATGAAGCCGCCTGTGCCGAGATTGTAGCCCTGCGGACGGTAGGTGCCGTCCAGCTCCGTTTTCGCATAGGTGATAAGCTTGACGGCGCGGGGACGGTCGCCCGTATTGGTAAGCGTCACGCTCCAAATCTCCCGCCTGCCCTCATTGGGGACAAAGATGCGCACCGCGCTTTTGATTCCGTTATATGAAAGAGAAATGGTACTGAAGCCGCAGCCGTGCAGACAGGAATAATCCGTGTAGCCGTAATCCAGCGGAAGCCCGAACAGGCTCCAAGTCCCGCCGTTTTCCGACACGAAGATATTCCGGTTCGATACAAGCAGAATCCTTCTTCCCATATCGTCCTGCGCAAGTCCCTCGCCGTAGCCGACCTGAGAGGTAAACGTCACATATTCGTCGTTGAACATGTAATTATACCAGTGACGCGGCGTTTCCGGCTCCGTCACGGTAAACGAATCGTCGGCGTTAAAATGTCCGTACCATTTGTAATCCTTCATAAACAAACCAAACCTTTCCGAAGTATCTATATTTTAATAATTCCAGCGCGGTAAATAATTCTTCGGATCGGCCTTTACGTATGTACTCCCGTTCCACACGCGAATCTCAAAGTGCAGATGCGTGCCTGCCAGCGGATTTTCCGCTGTGGGCGCGGGAGATACGCGGCCTGTATTGCCGCTGTAACCGACGATATCGCCTTTTGACACCTTGTCGCCGACGGAGACGGTGCGGCTTTTCAGATGCGCATAATAGGAGCATGTCCCATTTTCGTGTTCGACGACGACATAGGTTCCGTAGGTCCAGCGCAGGTCGCTTGTGGACAGGTCGCCTTCGTTGTAAGCGTAAATGACGGTCCCGCTCATCACGGCGACGATCGGCGATCCGTACCAAACGCCGAAATCGATTCCGCCGTGATTGTTCGAGCCGCCGTAATCCTGCGTTACGCTGTAATCGTAGCCGCCGTGCGCCGCGTCGATATAAGGCATTCCGAAGCTTTCTTCTGTTTTTGTACCGATGATCATGATTTCATCCTGCGGCTCATGCACGGTACTCTGCACAAGCTCGCGGGAGGCTTCCTCCCCATGATAATAAGTGATCTTATAAATTTTCTCTGTATAACCGTCGATCCCAGCGATCTTTAATTTCTGCACGCCTTCCTCAAGAGTGGAATCGTATTCGTATTTCGTCGTATATTTGACAAAGCTGTTCTTTTCCGTGACGCTCGCTTCCGTATAGGCGGGCTTTGTTCCGACGCGAATAAGCTGCGATACCGGCTCGGTCACTGTGCTCGATACGAGTTCTCTCGAAATTTCAACGCCTTTTTCATATGTAATCAGATATTCAACCAGCGTGCTGCCGTCCTTTCCCTCTCTGACGACAATTTGTTCGTCATCATAGGATGCGGGATCATATTCATATTCCGTCGTAAACGGCACTATATTCACGGTTGTCACGACTTTCCCGTAAGTAAGCACCTCTTTCGTGCCGATGACCACGACCTCGTTTGTCGGCGAGAAAAGCGTGTCCTCTTCTCTTGCGACATCAATGATCTCGCCGTTTTTGTATGTCGTGACAACCGTGACCGACCTGCACCCGTCGACACCGGCAACACGGATGATCTGATCCCCCTCATAATATCGATCGGAATATTCATATACCGTATCATAGGGGATAGCCTCAAGGAATTCGTTTGTTTCCGAATAGGCGGCTTCATGCGAAGGGTCGGCAGGATCCTCCGTCTCCTGAGGTGCCGTTTCGGACGGAGAGGTCGTCTCCCCGGAACCTGGATTTTTCCTTGTCGTCTCGACTCCCGCAGGAGAAGAGGTCTGCACCGCGGAATAATCGGTATCCTCGGAAAATGCGGTCATTTGCGTGTCCACAGGATCCGGCATATCGGAACATGAGGTCAAATAAAGTGCGGCCGCCACCGCGAGGAAAGACATGAGGATAATTTTCCGTCTGTGCCGTTTAGGGTTGGATGTGCTGCTATCGTTTTTCATGGGGAAGCTCTCCTTCTCTGATATCTGAAACCATTATAAGCTTTCCAAATATATCAATCAAGGTGAAATGATTCCCTTGTAAGGAGAGTTCTTCCAAAGTGCAGCATTTGACGCAAAAGGCTTCACAAATCGGAATCAGCGGAAGAAATATTATTTTTCGTTTCTATAAAACCGTTTTCCGAAATCAGGAAAAATACAGCTAACATAAATGCTTCGCATTCATGGGGTACACAACCAAAACGCCAAGCAATCTATACCCTTTTAGGGTTTCACTGTATTTCCAGTCTATCTAACGCAAGCGAAAATCGCTTGCGGGGTACACAGCTAAAATTCCAAGCGATCTATACCCTTTTAGAGTTTTACTGTATTCCCAATCTATCTAACGCAAGCGAAAATCGCTTGCGGGGTACACAGCTAAAATTCCAAGCGATCTATACCCTTTTAGAGTTTTACTGTATTCCCAATCTATCTAACGCAAGCGAAAATCGCTTGCGGGGTACACAGCTAAAATTCCAAGCGATCTATACCCTTTTAGAGTTTTACTGTATTCCCAATCTATCTAACGCAAGCGAAAATCGCTTGCGGGGTACACAGCTAAAATTCCAAGCGATCTATACCC
>CDZB01079173.1_pt1 | contig 88946 bp, 68 predicted proteins | sample 554961 | NCBI WGS metagenome assembly CDZB01 (sample SAMEA3182106, study PRJEB8094) | gut metagenome | biome: human; feature: gut; material: Stool; isolation source: human stools | place: Canada | collected 2013-02-26 | reverse complement strand
CCTCTCATCTGCAAACCGGTGAGCAGGGCTGTAATCTGTTCCTCAGGAAATGCACTCTTGGTGATTCCTACAATGATGTCTCGGGTTTCCTCACGAGAAAGTTCCTCGTGGTTCAACATTCTGTTCAAAATGTCCTTCATTTCCATAGTTAATATCTCCTATATTTTTTGTTTTTATTTTTCGTTGTAAAAGAAAAGGGGCCTGTCGTAAGTTACGGCAGGCCCCTAGTATATTATGTTGTTCACATCCACATACGGCGTCTCGACTCACGACTTTTGGAATCTTGAGTTACGCCACCACCATGATGTAGATACGAATGTATTCATATTGCTTTTTCTTTTAATTGTTTGTTACTACCAAAAACGAGGCGTTTCTTTCTTTTTAACGAAAAGATTCTCCTTCGTTCTTCATTTCTACTACAAAAGTACAGTTTTTCTTTTAAACTACAAACTTTTTGTCGAGAAATTTTAAGATTTAACACTATTTTATCATCCAGCGTCTCTTTTTCACCACTTTCGTCTCACGTTTTCTCCACTATACCTTATTATATATAGGGAGAAAGAAAAAGAAAAAATATTTCGCCGGAATGTAATAAATTTCCCAATACGCCGTTATTTATTTAGAGAACAGGTTACGGAAAGAGGAAAACTCATCCTCAAGACATGCCCGTTCTAAAAACAAATAACAAGAAGTATTATTCAAATAAAAAGATTCACGCCTATGAAGCAAGTATTTACACCAAAGAAAATGAGACCTTCGGCTCAGACCATCTACTTCATCAAGCAGATAGCCTACTCCTATCATACCATGGTGCAAAATGGGAAGCTAAAGGTGTGCTATCCTAACTAAAAGAAGAAGAAAGATGAAAACAATGGTATCCCCTTCATTGCTCTCAGCCAACTTCATTGACCTGAAGAGTGATATAGAGATGATTAACAAGAGTGAGGCCGACTGGCTCCACCTCGATGTGATGGATGGTGTCTTCGTGCCCAACATCTCGTTCGGCTTCCCTGTAATAGAAGCCGTGAGCAAGGTGTGCACCAAGCCCCTCGACGTCCACTTTATGATACAGCACCCGGAAAATTACATTGAGCAGACTGCCAAGCTCGGTGCCATGATGATGAACGTGCACTACGAGGCCTGCACCCATCTGCACCGCACCATCCAGCAGATTCATGCAGCAGGCATGAAGGCAGGAGTTACCCTCAACCCTTCTACCCCGGTATGTGTGCTGGAAGACATCATCTGCGATGTAGACATGGTACTTTTGATGAGCGTTAACCCAGGCTTCGGCGGACAGAAATTCATCGAGAACACCATCAAGAAGATAGGCCGTCTGCGCCAGCTCATCAAAGAGAGCGGAAGCCAGGCACTCATCGAGGTAGATGGCGGCGTGCAGGCAGAAACTGCTCCAAGACTGGTAAAAGCCGGAGTAGACGTGCTGGTAAGCGGAAGTTATGTATTCAAGAGCACAGACCCTTATGCTACCATCCATGCCTTGAAAGAACTCCACTAATCAAGATTCAGATAGATATTGTGCTCCTTAGCCATCTTGCGGAGGTTAAGGAGCGCATAACGCATTCTTCCCAGACTCGTATTGATGCTCACATTGGTACACTCGGCTATATCCTTGAAAGACATCTGCTGATAAAAACGCATATAAACCACTTCGCGTTGTGGAGCCGGCAGAAAGTCTACCAGTTTCTTCACATCACGGAGCACCTGTTTGCGTACCATCTCCTGCTCAGCACAGTCTGCCTGAAAATCTTCGCCTCGCAGACAGGAAAGATCATTACCGTTCCCCTGTTCTACCATGCGGAACACACACTGACTGCGATAACCGTCGATGATGACATTATGCGCTATGCGCATTAACCACGAAATAAATTTGCCCGAACTGGAATACTGGCCAGCATGTAAACGACTGATTGCCTTCACGAATGTCTCCTGGAAGATATCATTCGCCAGATCCTCATCGTGAACCACGAAAAGGATATAAGAGAACAGTTTCACCTCGTTGCGGGAAAGCAACAGGTCAAAGGCTCTGTTGTCACCCCCGACATAAGCCAGGGCCAACTCTTCGTCTGTCATTTCATTGAGTTTACTCATTTTCTTAATCTTGTTTTATTCATTAAGTAAATGTCTATCCAATAGGCTACCCAGTATTTATTGCGTTAATAATGTTAATTATCGTTGCAAAGGTAACATTTTATTTTCAAAACACCAAACTTTTTTCCAAAAACATTTAATTTTAACATTACCAGCACCTGTTTTACAAATAAAATTCGTATCTTTGCAGCGATGTGTTAAACGTCAGACCCAACAAACGAATAAAACAGATCAATACAAACGAATTCATAAATACAAATAATCATAAAACTAGAACAAAGACAATGAAGAAATTCTTTAAGACCTTACTCGTTGCTCTGCTTCTCATCCCATCCTGCGCTTGGGCCAACGGATGGAACGACGCTGAATATCAGCGCATTGAACAGAGCATACAGTTGCCAGGCATCAAGCAGGCAGCTAAGAAGTATGCTATTTCTGCCTATGGAGCCAAGCAGAACGCTTCGGCTGCACAGAACCAGAAAGCTATCAACAAACTCATCACCCTCGTTTCTAAAAAAGGTGGCGGTACTGTAGTCATCCCGAAGGGTACCTGGCGCACAGGAGCCATTGAGATGAAGAGTTTCGTAGAACTGAATCTCGAAGAGGGTGCCGTACTGCAGTTTGCCTTCGAACCGAAACTCTATCCGCTGGTACGCACCTCATGGGAGGGCATCGCATGCTGGAACTATTCTCCATGCATCTATGCCTACAAGGTTACCGACATCGCCATCACTGGTAAAGGTACCATCGATGGAGGTGGTAACAACGATACATGGTGGCCAATGAACGGCAATGCCAGATTCGGATATAAGGAGGGCGTAACCAAGGAACACCAGAAGATGGGATCACGTGCCAGACTACTGAAGATGGCTGAAGACGGTGTGCCTTTTGACGAACGCAAGTTCGGCATGGGACAGGGTCTCCGCCCTCAGCTCGTCAACTTCGTACGCTCTGAGCGCATCCTCATCAAGGATGTCAAGATGATCAATTCACCTTTCTGGGTGATGCACCCTCTGCTCTGCAAGAACATCACTGTAGACGGCGTAACCGTATGGAACGAAGGACCTAACGGAGACGGATGCGACCCTGAAGCATGCGAGAATGTACTCATCCAGAACTGTATCTTCCACACCGGCGACGACTGCATCGCCATCAAGAGCGGACGAAACAACGACGGTCGTCTCTGGAACCAACCATCCAGAAACATCATCATCCGCAACTGCCGGATGGAAGACGGACATGGTGGTGTGGTCATCGGTTCCGAGATTTCAGGCGGATGCGAGAATGTATACGCCGAAAACTGCGAGATGGACTCTCCTCATCTGGAGCGCATCCTCCGCATCAAGACCAACAACTGTCGCGGCGGACTCATCCAGAACATCCACATGCGCAAGGTTACCGTAGGCCAGTGCAAGGAAGCCGTGCTCAAGATCAACCTCGACTATGAGCCAAAAGAGGCTTGCTACCGCGGATTTGAGCCTACCGTGCGCAACGTGAGTATGGAAGATGTTACCTGCCAGAAGAGCAACTACGGTGTGCTCATCATCGGTGGAAACAAAATAGAAAACGTATACGATATCCATGTAAAGAACTGTAAGTTCGATGGTGTCATCAAGCAGCCTGTCAAGATGACCGGCAAGACACGCGATGTGAAGTTCGACAACCTCACCATTAACGGTTCCCTGGTTCTCAACAAGGAAGACCGTCCTTACCAGACCTATTCAGAGTGGCTCACCCACAGCGAGATGCAGCGCACTCCCCACCCATACAACCTCGACTTCAGCCCGAAGAAACCTCGCTGGAGCTACGTGATGGGCATTGAGATGGAAGGCATGCTCGACACCTACCTTCACTACAAAGAGGGGAAGAGCACCTTCAAGGGAGCTGATGCCGAAGCCAACAACGAAGCTATCATCAACTACCTGAAAGAATATCCAGCCAAGATGATTGACGAAAAAGGAAACATCACAGGCTACAAATATGAGGATTTCAACCTCGACAATGTGCGCACAGCGAAGTTCATCCTCCGCATGCACAACCTCTTCCCTAGCAAGAGCAGCGAACTGGCACTGAAGACTCTCTTCAAACAGCTTAAGAACCAGCCTCGCACCAAGGAAGGCGTTTACTGGCACAAGGCTATCTACGCCAACCAGGTATGGCTCGACGGCATCTTCATGGGTCTGCCTTTCTACTGCAACTACGCCGTACAGAACCTCAAGCCTAAGAAGGCGAAGAAGATTCTCGACGATGCGGTAGACCAGATTGTGAAGACCGACCTGCGTACCTACGATGAGAAGACCCAACTCTGGAAACATGCATGGGACGAGACCCACAGCCAGTTCTGGGCAAACAAGGAAGACGGAAAGAGCCAGCATACCTGGGCAAGAGCCCTCGGATGGTACGTCATGGCGATGACCGAATGCCTCGATGCCATGCCTGAAGATTATGCTCGCCGCAGCGAAATCATCACCTTATTAAATAAGGCAATGAAGAGCGTGGTGAAATATCAGGATAAGAAGACGGGTGTATGGTACGATGTGATGGATGTAAAGGATCCTCGCAACTACCTCGAGAGCACCGCTTCAAGCATGTTTGCCTATGTTCTCCTCAAGGGTTACCGCAAGGGATACCTCGGCAAGGAATATCAGGAAGCAGGTATCAAGGCTTATGAGGGAATCCTGAACAACTTCATCCAGGTAAATCCTGACAAGACCATCAGCCTTACCCGCTGCTGTGCTGTCAGCGGACTCGGTCCTGGCCCTGGTCCATACGTCAAGAAGCCAAACTTCAAGCGCGACGGCAGCTTCGACTATTACATGAGCGAACCTATCCGCGACAATGATGCCAAGGGCGTAGGTCCTTTCATCTGGGCTAGTCTGGAAATGGAAATGCAGGGACTGAATAAGTAAACTGCTAAGATTTGAATACATCATTTTAAAAATGAATAACAAGAAGATATTAACAAGTATGGCAGCAGCGCTTATGAGTGCTGCTGCTTTGGCACAAACTCCAGCCTTTCCGGGCGCAGAAGGTCACGGAAGATACGTAACCGGCGGAAGAGGCGGAAGAGTAGTACACGTAACCAATCTCAATGACAGCGGAACTGGTTCTTTCAGAGAGGCTGTCAAAACGGGAAAGAGAATCATCGTCTTCGATGTGGCTGGCGTTATCGCCCTGAAGTCTGATCTCAAGATTGGTGACAACATCACCATTCTCGGACAGACTGCCCCATCTCCGGGCATCACCCTCAGATATTACACCGTTCAACCGGGCAACAACAACATCATCCGTTTCCTCCGCATACGCCGCGGAGAGGAAAAGAACATCAATGACGGTGCGGATGCTACCTGGCAGCGCAACAAGACCGGCATCATCTTCGACCACTGTTCCTTCAGCTGGAGTATCGATGAGGTGGCTTCATTCTACGACAACAACAATTTCACCATGCAGTGGTGTACCGTTGCCGAAAGTCTCACCAATCCGGGTCACTCTAAGGGAGCACATGGTTATGGAGGCATCTGGGGCGGTAAGCTCGCCAGCTTCCACCACAACTTCGTAGGTCATCTCATGAACCGCGGTCCACGTTTTAATGGTGCAAGATACGGATGGACAGGCTACACCAGCAACAAGGATTACGATACATATCAGTGGAAGAATACCGTGCAGGCAGAAAACGTAGACTTCCGCAACTGCGTAATGTATAATGCGCAGGGCACCTGCTACGGAGGTCCGGGCGGCGGACAGATTAACATCGTGAACAATTACTACAAGGCTGGACCTAGCCAGGGACTTAAAGGAACTACTCTGAATGGTCTCAAGGTAGATGTAAGCACAGGCAAGGAACGTGGCAACCAGGAACGTATCCCCCTGGTTACCTTATCTAACAGCGGTAATTCCGACAAGAATCATCCTGAGTTATACGACATGACCAGCCGTTACTTCATCAACGGAAACACCACCGAAACCACCAAGAGTTCTGTTACCAAGAATCAGGATTGGAAAGGTATCAGCTACGACAAAGGCATTCCAAGCCTGAACGGAGAATACTACAGTCCGGATGCCAAAAACTTTTATGGTGACAATGTTGTCCATGTAACCATCAGCGGCAAGTCTTGTGTCAAGATCAAGATGGACGCTCCTGCTCCAACAGGAGAGGTTACCACCCACTCTGCTGCCGAATCATTCAGTAAAGTACTGGCATACAGCGGAGCCTCACTCTACCGCGATGAGATTGATGCACGTTACATGGAAGAGGCAAAGACAGGTACAGCCAAGTACAAGGGAAGTATTACCAAATCACCTGGCATCATTGACAAGGTATCAGATGTAAACGGCTACACCGAGGCAAACTTCGGCACCGCTTTTCGCCCTGCCGACTTCGACACCGATAAGGACGGCATTCCAGATGCATGGGAGACTGCCAATGGCTTAGATCCAAACGATGCCTCAGATGCCCTCACCTACTCGCTCGACAGCAAGGGTTACTACACCAACCTTGAGGTTTACGCCAATTCGCTGATTGAGGACATTATGAAGCAGGGCAATGCTGATGCAGAGAACAAGGTAGATGAATACTATCCTGCATGGAAGAATCCTACAGGCATCTCGCAAATCACCGGTTCCAATCCAAGTGAGTTGGTAAAAGTAACGTATTACAGCCTCAACGGTACCCTCCTTTCTGCTCCTCAAAAAGGAATCAACGTCCGCAAGATGTTGTTTAAGAACGGAAAAACCGTAACGGATAAGGTAATAAAGGAATAAAACTTCTTATAAAACATAAAAGGGCATCCCCTCGTTTGGGAATGCCCTTTTTGTTTTATAAGTTTATACTATCTGTTACTTTACATACTTCTTACCGTTCTTGATAATCAAGCCCTTGGCAGAAGAAGAAACCTCCTGACCAGCCATATTATAGGTCTTACCATTCTTCTTGGCTGCAGCAGCATTTACTGAAGAAATGCCTGTGCCAGTTTTTACCAATTCGAAGCCATAGAAATTAACTGAATTGACAGGATATGTGATAGCTACATCACCCTGCTTTACTGGTACAGAAATAACAGGAAAGACTTTTGTATCCTTTGTATTACCTTTATCATCGGTCATTGGTACAGAAACAGCCTCAGACTCCAAAAGTATTTTGTTAACCAACTCTGTTCCATTCTGGGTCAATACAACATTACGATCAGTAGCAGAAGAGGAACCTGTACGGACATAAACCTTAAGAGTACCATCAGAAGGCACAGTAAGAGTCAAATTGTTTTTTGTTAAAGACTTTCCACCGCTTTTCAGTCTGAAAGAAAAATTTTTATAAGACTCAGCTGTTCCAAAATACTGGCTATTATCATCTACAGCCATTTTACCATCTGTATCAACAACTGTCAATACCAAGCCATCAGCCGAGAACGTTGCTGGCACACTACCTTTGGCATAAGTCTGATCAAATTTCAAAACCTGTGCATTAACACTAGCAGCCAAAGCTACGGCTGCAATAAGAGTAAAGAATTTCTTCATAATCGTTTTATTTTAAGTTTATATATTATTAATTAGTTGATGAATAACTTTATTTAAGTTTGCTTCATTTACTAGTTTGTTTCGTTGGCAAATTTAGCAAATCATTTTGAGAATCTCGGAAAAATGTGAACCAAAATGAGCTAAAACTACGAAAACGATTACGTAAATCCAAACGTCAAGTACCAGGATATAAGAGAGTTTTAGCTAGCAGACACCAAACGGGCTGAAGAGATAGCAGTCCCTTCAGCCCGTTGCAGAACTATATACTAAAGTACAGTATTTTATCCTTCCTTTATCTTCCAATCACTAATTGTCCGCTGATTACTATCGTAATTAACACCAATTTTGAACAAGCGTTTACCATCTGCAGAATATGGAATCAGATATCCCTTTTCATCTATCTGTTTGATTGCTTCTTCGGCAGAACCATCATACTTCAATTCGAAAACAAATACAGCATCAGGCATATACACCACTGCATCAGCCCTGCCTATTGCACTATCCTCCTCTACCCTCATATGGGCGCCCATCAGGTTGAAGATAAGATAGAACACCGTCTGGAAATCCCGTTCGTTCTTATTGCTCAAACGGTTGGAGATGCTGGCAAGATACGCTTTCAATCGAATCATTGCTCCCTCTACATCTCCATCATAAAGCATTTCCAGGAAATCACCCACCAGGCTGTTATTATCCAAAGATATTGGTGAAAGATAGTTAGGTGCAAGACTCTTGAGCATGCCAATCTTTACCTCCCTGTTAGGATATTCCAAAGTATAACGATGCAGCATCGGATTATACTTCTTGATGGTGAGATAACCGCTCTGATAGAGCAACGGAAGCGCAGAAGTCATCATTTCCGGCGAAACATCAAAGTCATCCACATCACATGATTTCTTCTCTATATCCATCACATTGACGTGATACTTCTGCAGCGTCTTGATAAGATAAGTCGGCGTACCCGAGCCAAACCAGTAAGGAGCAATCTTTCGTGCATTCAGTGCCTTTACCAGACTGAACGGATTGAAAACATCCTCTGATTTCTCACTGAAATGATAACCGTCGTAGAATCTTGTCAGCTCTGCCAGGCACTCCTCATACGTCATACCCAGGTCTTCTCCCAATGCCTCAATATCCGGTTTCATCTGAGTGGTAAGTTCCTTCTTGCTGATACCGCAGATAGCCGAATACTGGTCGAACATGCTGATGTTATCGAGGTTATTCAGTTCGCTGAAGATGCTGAGCTGCGAGAACTTGGTGATACCCGTGATAAAGGTAAACTCCAGATATGGGTCGAGCTTTTTCAGAGGACTGTAGAAGTTCTGCATGATGCGGCGGAGGGGCTGCAGGTTCTCCTTCTCATGTACCACATCCAGCAAAGGGGCATCATATTCATCTATGATGACAACCGCCTTTTCGCCCGTTTGCTCATAAGCACGCTTTACGATACCATCCAGTCTTTCATTAGGATATTTTTCACCTTCTCCCTTACCGTATAGCTTTTCATAGGGCAAAAGCTGTAGATTCAGATAACTGTTCAAGGCATCAGCATCAAAGTGCTTGGCACCGCTCATATCAAAATGAAGCACAGGATGCTTCACCCAATCCTTCTCATAATCAGCTATTGCCAATCCCTCGAAGAGTTCCTTTCTACCCTCGAAATAAGCTTGAAGAGTAGAGGCAAAGAGCGACTTTCCGAATCGTCTTGGACGACTCAGAAAGACATACGACATCTGTTTTTCTCTGAAATCCACGATATATTGGGTCTTATCTACATAGAGATAACCTTTCTCACGGAGTTTTTCGAATGTCTGTATCCCCACAGGGTATTTATTTACTATTTTTGCCATAATCTTACAAACTTTACGTTTTGCGCGGCTAAATTACAAAGAAAATCTGAATTAACCAAAGAAAAAATCAAATAACTTAACTTTCACTTATCAAGAAATGAAAGGAGATAAGGAAGTACTGTAAAGATAGCAAGAGGGTGCGCCATAACTTATGACGCACCCTCTATATATCTTACTGAACTTTAGCAAGTATTGCCCCACACGCCCTGGGCTAGGAGCTTTTGGGTCTTCAGCCCGTTCTTGAACCACTTGCGAAAGTTCTGTGATTTATTATTATAATTTGGTTTGAATTTCGTTAGTTTTCGCCTGCAAAAGTACGACTTAATTCTCATTTGGCAAAAGGAAAGAGAGATAAAAAGGCGGAAATGTACGAAAACGATTGCGTAGCTTTTACAAGAAATTCGTAACAAAAAGCTCTTAAATAGAAATAATAAGTGTAATTTTGCACCAATAAAATAAAAGAAGTAAACAATAAAATAAAGTATAACAACCTAAAAGGCAAACAAATGAAAAGAAATCTACTAAGATTGGGGCTTATCAGCCTGTTGCTTGTCTTTGCTTTCATCGCAAAGGCACAAAATGTCACTGCTGTTTGGGACTTTCAGAAAAATCTTCCTGAAGGTATCAACACTGCAGCTAACTTTCAAGGTAAGGAGGGCGACCTCGCTTCTACTGTAGAAGGCATCACCATGCACGTCAACGCTACACAAGGTAAGTTGAAGGGCAGAACATCTGATGCACAGTATAACGTAGGAACCATCCTGCAGATTCCGGTAAAATCAGCCAAAGATGTAGTTACCGTAACAACTTATCCAAACTACCACAACCTTACCGTAGGCGGAAAAGCAGCTACTGCAGACGTAACAGAATACAACGCAACATCTGCCGAAGTAGCTAAAGGATATGTAGAAGTTGTTGCTACAGGCGGCTGCTACCTCTATCAGATTAAGGTGGTACACGTAAGCGCCATCCAGGAGAAGGCACTCTACACTACCGACTTCACCAATTGGAAGAAGGTAGATGGCAAAACAGCCAAGAACACTTTGGTAGACCTCAAAACTCTCTATAGTAAAGAGGCATTTAGCATGACTCTTAATGGCGTTGAGATAAATCCAACAGGAACAAACGCTAAGTTCGCTGACCGTACCGGTTATATGAAGACCCTAAAGTACACCGGCGAATACTCAACAGCTGAACCAAGCGCAGTAACCTCTCCATTGGCAAGCATCACAAAGATTACACTCCATCAGGCAGCTACAGGTGGCACACGTGGTATCAAGGTATCCGTAAAGGGCGACGGCGATGCTGACTGGGTAGCTATCCACAACGTATCCATTGTAACCACAAGCGGAGAAGATCTGACACTCGACGTAAACCGTACCAACTGCCAGATTAAGTTCGAGAACTTCAAACTCAACCAGAACGCATACGTTACCGACCTCGCTATCTACGGAAATGTAGATATGAGCAAGACTCCAATGCTCGGCACTTTCAGCCTCAACGGCACCAACTATTCTGCCGTTGACATCTTCAATGAAGACGCATCAGGCAAGCAGCTCGCTAACCTCCTCGTTTCAAAGAAGGCAAACCTCATCAGCGAGACCAATCCGCTGACAGACATCGTTGCAGCTAACGGAACCATCAAGAGCACGACCTATACTACCACCGGCGAAGGTGCAGACCAGAAGACCGTGGTAACCATCGTGGTAGAAGCTAACAGCGATGAAGTAACTTACGAGCTCACCGTAGGCTTCAAGCCAGACTTCACCCTCACCTATTATAATATAGACGGCACAACAGCTATCGGAACCCAGAAGGTGGAACAGGATGCCAACATAGAGAAATTCCAGGAAGGCATGGAAGAGAAGGTAACCGTAGCCGAAGGTAAGAAATTCCGCGGTTGGGCTACCGACCTGAAGAAAGACAGCAAGAAGTTCACCACCTCTTCTGTCATTACAGCAGATACCAAACTCTATGCAGTCGTTACAGATATTGAGACCGCAAGTGAAACAGCCCGTTACGATTACGACTTCCAGAAGGAAGGATTCGACATCAACGACCACGAGGCAATCTCTGTAGAAGGCAACGGCAAGTGGCATGATACCACACACGGCTGGATTTTTACTGCTGGCGACAAGATAAAGATTCTGATGGGCGGCAAGGGTTACATCAAGATGAATCTCTGCAAGTTTTCAAACGAGGGCGACATCACACTGACTGCCCCTGATGGCACTACGATAGCAAGTGTAGATGCCATGACAAGCACAGATGGTATCAGCACAATTCTGCAGAACACCTCTACAGCAAGCGGCGAGTACACACTTACCTTCGCAGCCAACGCTTACCTCCATAGTCTCAGCATCGTGAACATGACAGAACCAGCCTATACCCAAGAAGGCAACTGGTACACAGTAAAGGCTGGCGATGCACAGAGCTTCATCACAACGCTTGAAACCGTCAATGCAGCTAATGCAGCAGCAGATGCTCCACGCTCTTACATCTTCTTACCAAACGGCACATACGATTTGGGCGACAAGTGCCTCACTCTGATTAGCGGCAACAATATCTCTATCATAGGCGAAAGCGTGGACAACACCATCATCGTCAACAAGCCAGCTATAGAGAATGAAGGCATTGGCACCACAGCCACCCTCCTCAACCAGAGCAACAACCTCTATCTTCAGGACATCACCCTGAAAGATGCGCTCGATTACTATAAGACAGGAGCAGCCGGTCGTGCAGTCTGTCTTCAGGATCGTGGTACAAAGACCATCTGCAAGAATGTGAAGATGCTATCTTACCAGGATACCTACTACAGCAACGAACCAAACGGCAAGGGACAGTTCTACTTTGAAGACTCAGAGATTCACGGAACAGTAGACTACATTTGCGGTGGTGGTGATGTATATTTCAACCGCGTACTCTTCGTCAACGAAAGCCGCAAGGAAAACGAGAAGAATGGTACTGACGTAATTGCTGCACCTAACAGCAAGAGCGAATGGGGATACATCTTCAAAGACTGTACCATCGAAAACAAGGCTGCAAACTTCAGTCTCGGCCGTTCATGGAACAACATTGCCCGACTCACCTGGCTCAATACAACCATCAACCAGAAGGATGAAATCCTGAACGATGGCACGAAGTACACTTACTTCAACATCGCAGCTATGGAGACAGCTATTGCTGACAAGTTCCGCCTCGATGTGTTGAAAGATGCAGAGGGCAACACCTTCTCTCCTGCTGAAAAGATGGTACTTTTCAAAGATAAAAACGGAAAAGCAAAAGAAGCAGAGGAGAACATCATTCTGACTGCAGAAGAAGCTGCAACATACACCCTCGATGCTGTATTCGGTGACTGGAAGCCAGCCAACCTCTCTGCTCAGACAGCGGCTACAGCGGCTACATTGAGCAACGACAAGCTTTCATGGACAGGTGATGCCCAGATGTATCTCGTAGCAAAAGACGGCAAGTTCTTTGCCCTGACCACAGAGAAGTCAGTAAACCTCAACGGCGAGAAGGGAACATTCACCGTACGTGCAGCCAACCAGATGGGAGGTTTCGGTGCAACAGCCAATTCAGTAAGCACCGGCATCCGCAACATCGCCTCAGCTACAGATGCAGCAGCCATCAAGACCGCCATCTTCGCTGCCGACGGCACCCAGCTTTCAAATCTTCAGAAGGGTATCAACATCGTAGTTAAGACCCTGGCAGATGGCAGCAAGAAGACAAGCAAGGTCATCGTAAAGTAAAGAAGCAGAGACCATAAGTAATTAGATTGACAGATAACATTCGGAGTGCAATATCCCCATCCTCTTTCAGAAGGGTGCCGGATATTGCACTTTTTTTGTTCCCTCAGCTTCTGAAACAGCAGAAACGGGAACTGAGAAAACAGACCGTCGAAATGAAAAAAACAGAGTATTTACGCAAAAATCTGTAAACGTTTACGTATTTTTTTACCCCCAATATACCCCGATTCTCATATTTTTTATATACTTTTGCAACAAGAAAACCAAGACTTAGCAATCGCTACGCATCCAGGTTGCCCCCACCGGAGCCTTCGGGAACCAAGAGGAACAGCCTCCAGAAAGCAACTGCTCAGGACTGGATTTTTACTTAAAAACATTTCAAAAACATTAGAAAATTAGTAATTTAGAATAAGTTTTATCTAAACCTAAAGTGTATGTCTGGTAATTTTAGAAAAAAGAAAATTGCTTTGGCAGGCGCACTGATGTTCGTAGTAACAAGTGTATCTGCACAAACAGTAAAAGGCGTTGTTACTGACAATACGGGCGAGCCAATCATCGGCGCATCTGTCATGGAGGTAGGTGTAGCTGGCAATGGTGGCGTGACCGACCTTGACGGTAGCTTCACAGTAAACTTAAAAGGCAAAAGCAAGAAACTGAAGATTTCATACATTGGTATGAAAGCTAAGGAAGTAAGCGTTGCAGGTAAAGAAACGATCGATGTAAAGCTTGAGGATGACAACACCACCCTCAACGATGTCGTAGTAATCGGTTATGGTACTGTTAGAAAGAAAGACCTCACAGGTTCTGTATCTTCTATCAGCGACAAGCAGATTGCCAACATTCCAGTTTCTAACGTAAGCGAGGCGATGACCGGTAAGATGGCGGGTGTGAACATCACCACCACTGAAGGTTCACCAGATGCTGACGTGAAGATTCGTGTGCGTGGTGGTGGTTCTCTTTCACAGGACAACTCACCTCTCTACATCGTAGATGGTTTCCCAGTTAGTTCAATCAGCGACATCGCACCTAGCGAAATTCAGAGCATCGACGTTTTGAAGGATGCTTCATCTACAGCTATCTATGGTGCTCGTGGTGCTAACGGTGTTATCATCGTAACAACCAAGAGTGGTTCTGAGGGCAAGACGCAGGTAAACTTCAATGCATCTCTTGGCTGGAAGAATAACGTCAAGGAAATTAAGGTTCTCAATCCTTACGAATTCGTTCTCTACCAGTATGAGACTGCAAGCGCCAGCAACAACCTCAGCAATCTGGGTGGTACCAACTATGGTAACTATGCAGACTATGACATCTGGAAATCAAGAACAGGTCACAACTTCCAGGATGAGGTATTCGGTCGCACTGGTACACAGGCAATCTACAATGCCAACGTAAGTGGTGGTAGTAAGGACTTCAAGTACAATGTAAGCTATGCCCACAACCAGGAGAACAGCATTATGGAGAAGTCTGGTTACAACAAGGACAACATCGGTGCCAAGTTGCAGGCTAAGCTTAACAAGTGGCTGACCTTCGACTTCAATGCACGTATGGCATATCAGAAGATTAAGGGTCTTAGCGGTGGTGCAGATACCAACGATAGCAATGCAGCCAACTCAACAGTGGCTCAGACCATCACCTTCGCTCCTATACAGGAGTTAGTATCTTCAGATGATGACGAGGACAACTCAGCTTCTTCTCGCCGTTCACCAATGGAGCGTCTGGATGGTACATACAAATTGCAGACACGTTTCCAGCAGAACTACAATGCTGCCCTTACATGGAAACCATTCAAGCACTGGACAGGCAAGACTGAGTTTGGCTATGGCTGGAAATACAACGATACAAACCAGGCATGGACAGCCTTGGCTGTAAATAACTCTAAGTTTGGTCACAATGGTCGTCCTCAGGCTCAGTTCGTTCGCGATACATACAAGTCTTGGCGTAACGCTAACACTTTGACTTATGATAACAACAAACTTTTCGGTGGTCGTGATTACCTGAACGTATTGATTGGTCATGAGTGGAGTTCTGATATGCAGACTACACGTACCAGCACATCAGTAGACTTCCCTGTAGATTTCACCATCGATCAAGTCCTTTCTTTCACCAATACGGCAGAAAGTACATTGGGCAACGAGGTTGACATCAAGGCTAAGGAGAACATGCTTTCTTTCTTCGGTCGTGTCAACTACACTTTGGCAGACAAGTACCTGATGACCTTCACTCTCCGTGAGGATGGTTCTTCCAAGTTTGGCAATGGCAACCGATGGGGATTGTTCCCATCAGCAGCTTTGGCTTGGCGTATGTCTGACGAGAAATTCATGAAGAGTGCCGACAAGTGGCTCTCTAACTTGAAACTTCGTCTCTCTTTGGGTACAGCAGGTAACAACCGCATCCCTTCAGGTATGCTTTCTCCAACCTATGGCGTAGCAGACGCTGCCGGCAAACATCCAGGTTTCAATGAGGTGAATACAGGTATGCTCGAGACCTATAAGGCTAACGGCAAGACTGTCCTCTACAATCCAGACTTGAAGTGGGAAACAACAACAACCCGTAACTTCGGTATCGATTACGGATTCCTCCGTGGTCGCATCTATGGAACTTTGGATTTCTATTGGAATACAACCAAGAACTTGTTGATGCTTCAGACCTTGCCTTCAGCAACTGGTTATGAGCGTCAGTACCAGAACGTAGGTACCACATCTAACAAGGGTATCGAGTGGGCACTGAACGCAGCTATCGTAGACAGCAAGAAGTTTAACCTCAACTTCAACTTCAACATTTCTTATAACAAGAACAAGATTGACAAGTTGGAAGGTGGCGAACACTTTGAGACATCAAGCTGGGGTGGAACAAAGGTAACCAAGGGTAATGGTGACTTCCTGCTTGAAGAAGGCGGCCGTCTTGGTGAACTTTGGGGTTACAAGCAGCAAGGTTTCTATACCGTATTCAACCCTGCAACAGGCACTGGCGACCTCATCTATGATGGTGCTAAGTGGCGTTTGGCTACAGAGGCTGATGGTCATGTAGGTGGTGACGTAAAGAACAACTCATATAAAAAATTCGGTGGAACATTGTATCCTGGTGGTGCCAAGGTAGAATGTGACGAGGAAGGCGAAGCCCTTTTCCAGCGCTTGGGCAATACTGTTCCTGAGGTAACAGGTGGTTTCGGATTTGATGGTATGTGGAAGACCAACTTCGGTAACTTCGACTTCAACATCTTCTGCAACTACTCTTTGGGCAACAAGATTTATAATGCCACAGCACAGGGCGCATCTTTCTATAGCGGTACACAAGCAGGCTGGAACATCATCAATGATTACAACTCAAGCAACCGCTTCACATGGGTTGACCCTGCAAATGGTCTGAACCTCGGTCGTCCTTCAAGTTCTACTGTAACAGCCTATGGCGGTGCAGAAGGCTTGATGAGCCGTTTGAACGAGATCAACGCCAATGCTAACGTATGGAACCCAGCAGCCAATAGCAATATGGTGATCCTTGATACCTATCTGGAAGATGCTTCTTTCTTGCGTATCAACAACATCACCGTTGGTTACACATTGCCAAAGAACTGGGTAAAAAAGGCTTGGCTTGAGAGCGTACGTGTATACTTCACAGCTTACAACGTATACTGCTTCACCAACTATAGCGGTTACGACCCAGAGGTGGACACATCTTCAAAGGGCAATCCAATGACACCAGGTATCGACTACGCAGCTTATCCAAAGAGCCGTTCATTCGTAGCTGGTATTAACGTGACATTCTAACTTAGATAAAGGAGAAAACAAAATATGAAAAAGATATTAGGAATAGCAGCACTCTCTATGAGTGTAATGCTGACAAGTTGCTCCGACTTCCTTGACCAGAAAGCTGATTCGGCTTTGGACCAGGAGAATGTGTTCAACTCAAGCTATTTCACAGGTCTTGAAATCAACAAGATTTATGGTGATTTCGGACAGGACAATATGTACGCCAATCGTATGACCATCTCATACGGCGCCAATACAGACACCGAGTTAATTGATGGTTTGGGTTCTACCTCAACATCTTCTAACGAGCGTGGTTACATGAACTATAATGGTACTGCTGATGGCTGGGATAAAATAGGTACCACATGGACAAACATCTATGGTTGTATTGAGTATTGCAACAAAGCCATCGAAGGTATCCGCAGCAGTTCTATCGCTGAAGAAAAAGACATGAAGCGCTATTTGGGCGAAGTACTGACTCTTCGTGCCATGCTGTACCTTGACTTGGTTCGACTTTGGGGTGATGTACCTTATAAGACATCTGCTACCAAGCCTGACTTGAGCGATGCATACGAGGGAAAGACCGACCGCGATGTAATTCTCGACGGTCTGCTCGTTGATTTGGAAGAGGCTTCCAACCTACTCCCATGGGCAGGTACAGGCAACTATACAACAGAACATGCTACCAAGGGTTATGCTGATGCTCTCTATGCACAGGTAGCCCTGACACGTGCAGGTTATGCCATCCGTGAAAGTGCAAAAGAAGGTTACGAGACTCTCCCAGAGTACTCTGATCCTACTTATCCTACACAGCGTCCTGACGAGGCAACCCGTAAGGCATATTACGAGAAGGCTTTGGTTAAGTTGTCAGAGATTATAAAGAGTGGCAAACACAGCATGAACCCAAGTTTCAAGAACGAGTGGCAGCTTCTCTGTGCCCGCCAGCTCGACAAGACTTACAAAGAGAATATCTTTGAGATTCCAATGTTGCTGAATGTTTCTGGTGAGTTGGGTTATACCGTGGGTAAGCGTATCAACAAAACCACATCTGAGTTTGGTAAGAAAGGAAACTCTTCTGGTAAGCTAAATACCACGGCTACCCTCCTCTATTCTTACGAAAAGGATGACACACGCCGCAACGTTACCTGCTGTCCTATACAGTACGGAGAATTAAATGGCCAAACCGTAGAAGGTTTTGGAGATGTGAAGCCAGACAAGCAGAGCGTCAAGCCTTTCAGTATCACCATTGGTAAGTGGCGTCCAGAATGGATGGGCGAAGAATGGAAGGCTGCAGCAAAGGCTTCTGCAGACAAGGTTTGTACTGGTGTCAACGTAGTGAAAATGCGTTACTCACAGGTTCTTTTGATGTATGCTGAGGTCATGAACGAGTTGGCTGGTGCTAATGGCAACTACCAGGGTGATGCTGGCATGACAGCCCTTCAGGCTTTGGCTATGGTTCATAACCGTGGTGTGAAGGAAAGCAACAACGATACTTCTACCGACGGTGACTTCCTGCAGGCTGCTGCCACACACAACAAGGAGCAGTTCTTGAACGATATCGCTCAGGAGAATGCTTGGGAGTTGACTGGTGAGAATGCACGCAAGTGGGACCTCGTTCGCTGGGGTATGCTGGCAAGCAAGATAGCAGAAGCTAAGGCTGAGTATGCTCAGAAATGTATGGAGTGGCCTACCACTATCTACTTCAACTATACCGATGCCACAAAGACTCGCATCGACGAGAGCTCAATCGCATGGTATGGTTTGGAAGATGGCAAGACTGCTAATGACTATACTGGCTCAGCTACAGGTTGCGGTTACAAGGACGAGGCAGCAAGAGACAAGTCTGACTCTCAATATTCCGCGAACTTGAAGGGCATCAGTGCAGGTCTTGTTGGTACAAGCATCGATGGAACTGTTGCTACACCAGATCATGGAGTGAAGAACCGTTACATTCTTCCTATCTACACCAAGACTATCGCTGACTCAAGAAACGCTTTGGCAAACTCTTATGGTTTCTAATCATTAACAAAAGACAACAATGAAAATATTAAAATATTCAGTTTGGGCCATCATGTTGCTCGCTGCAACATTGGTCTCTTGTACTGACAAAATGGACTGGGATATCGACCCAACCTTAGATCGTTGCTTTAGTGCAACATCTCTGTCAGTAGATCCAACAGATACTGAGGCTAAAGTCACTTTCGACGCTGGCATGATGAAGACAAATGGTGCAGAGAAATTTGAGATTCAGGTTACTACTGCTACATTAGCTGATGACGAGGCATGGGACAACTCTGACGAGGTGCTTACTTTCGAGACTGAAGACAGCCCTTATACTATCACTGATCTTATCGGCGATACAGAGTACTCTCTCCGTATGCGTGCGCTCTCTTCTCAGAAGACAGCCAGCCACTGGGTACACTATGCTTCAAGCACAAAGACAACCTTCAAGACCAAGGCTGAACAGATTATGAATGCTGTAGCCAATGCTGATCGTGGCGAGGACTTCATCACCGTATCTTGGGATGCAAGCAAGGCTGTTACCAAGTTGACTGTATCAGAGGGTAAAGAAGAGGAAGGTCAGGAGCCACGCACCATCGAGTTGGATGACGAGGCAAAGACAGCTGGTCGCTATACGATTACAGGCTTGACACCTTCTACGAATTACACCATTGCTATCTATTATAATGATACAAAGCGTGGTTCTGTCAACGCAAGCACTGCTGCAGCTATGCCTGCTGGTGACGAAAAGGTAGAGTTGGATCCATCTATCTCTACTATCAACAACGACGTGATTGCCAACATTGTAAAGTCTGCACAGGAGAAGACTGGCAAGACCAATGTTGCTATTACCATCGGTTTGCAAGCTGGCAAGGAATATACTATGGTTTCTACATCTGAGGATGGCACCGATGCCAACGTGAAGATTCCTGAGGGTGCTTCAGTTACATTCTTCGGTTTGGCTGGCGACGGCAAACCAGTATTAAATTGGAAGAAGTGCTTAGACATCGCAGGCTCTCACGCTTTCATCCGTTTCCAGAACGTAAGCATGAAGGATACTGGTTGCCAGTACCTCATCAACCAGGATAAGGATGCTGCAGTAGGTGAATTGTCATTCACAGATTGTACATTCTCTGGCTTCGAAAGTTCTGTATTCCGTACAAAGGGTGGTGTAGTAAGTGTTGACAAGATTGCTGTTGACAACTGCGTGATGACCAACATGTCTACTGGTGGCGGTTATCCTGTATTCTATATCGGTACTACCACTACCACTATTGGTCAGTTAGAGTTGAAGAATTCTACATTCGATACTACAAGCCACAACTTCATTCAGTTGAAGGCAGCTATCGCTGGCGGCGTGACTATCAGCGACTGTACCTTCTACAACAACGTTGCCGGTAGTAAGTATTTCATGGATTCCAACAAGTTGAGCACCAACCTGACTATTATCAGAACTGTTCTTGGTATGTCCATGGATGCTGCTGCAAGAGGTGTCCGCACTACTGGTTCTATTGTCATCAACGAATCAATGCGTGCAAAGGATTGTGTTTACGGTTCTAACGACATCAAGGAGTTCGCTGTGGGCAGCTTGACATCAGAAGAAATCTTCACAGATCCTGCCAACCACAACTTCACAATGAAGATTGACGACCGTATCGGTGACCCACGCTGGTACAAAGCAGAATAAGCAAATTGCAAGCATCCACAAGATGCTTCGCTATAACAAACTATAAATGAAGTGCAATGCCCCATCGGGCGTTGCACTTTTTTTTTGTTTCTCTCTCCCACTCCCCCACCACTCACAAAAACTTTTTTTGTTAATTTCTTGGAAGTTACGAAAGAAAAGCGTATCTTTGCAGCGAGAACATAAAATCGCAAAGATATGGCAAGATACATCAACCCATTCTCAGACTGGTCGTTCAAACGAATCTTCGGCCAGGAATACAGCAAAGACTTGCTGATAGAGTTCTTGAACCAGCTGCTCCTGGGAGAGCAGCACATCACGGATGTAAAGTTTAAGGACAAGGAGATGTTGCCAGAAACAAAAGACCAGAGAGGTATCATCTACGACGTCTTTTGCGAAACTGACACAGGTGAGCACATTATCGTTGAAATGCAAAACAGGAGTCAGACCTATTTCATCGACCGGTCTCTCTACTATGCATCGAAAACGATAGTAGAGCAAGGCATAAAAGGAAAATGGGATTATCATCTCACACCCGTTTATGTTATCTGTTTCATGAACTTTGATGTAGATGAAAATACACCTAAGAAGTTCAGAACAGACGTTGTGCTGGCAGACAAGGATAGCGGAGAGGTTTACTCTAACAAGATCCGCTTCATCTATTTGGTAATGCCTCTTTTCAAGAAGAAAGAGGAAGAGTGTACTACGTTTTTAGATTGTTGGATTTATAATTTGAAGCATATGGAGACTTTAGAAAAAATGCCTTTCGAGGCTCAGCATAAGATATTCAAGAGATTGGCAGAAATCGCCGACTCCAAGAGCCTGACCAAAGAGGAACAGGAGAAATACGACAACAGTATGATGGTCATGTGGGACAATTATGCTGTATATAAGCATGCTGAAGAGAAAGGAATAGAAAAAGGAATAGAAAAAGGAATAGAAAAAGGTAGAAAAGAAGGCAAAGAAGAAGGTAGAATAGAAGGTAAGAAAGAGGGCAAAGAAGAAGGTAGAAAAGAGTTTGCTTTGAAGTTGTTGGCGCACAACTTTCCATTAGACGAAATTGCCAATCTCACCGACTTATCTATCGAAGAGATTAAGAAATTGGAACAATAAAATGAGTTCTAAACGTGTACTACGTTTTTAGATTTTTGGATTTATAAATTGAAATATATGGAGATAGTAGAACAATTCCCTTGCGAAGCTCTTGATAAGATATTCAAGAAATTGGCTGAATACGCTGACTCCAAAACCCTGACCAAAGAGGAACAGGAGAAATACGATAACAGCATGATGGTCATGTGGGACAATTATGCGGTATATAAACATGCTGTGGAGAAAGCCTATAAAAAAGGATACGAAGAAGAGAGGAAAAAGGTAAGTAAAAAGGTTGCTTTGAAGTTGTTGGCATACAATACTCCAATAGACGTCATTGCAAAATCCACTGACTTATCTATTGAAGAGATTAAGAAATTGGAACAACATAATTAACAAAACTTTCGCAAGTTTTGCCCCACACGCCCAGGGCTAGAAGCTTTTGGGCCTTCAGCCCGTTCTTGAACCACATGCGAAAGTTCTGAAAGTAAAAAAAACGCAAGCCCGCTAGGCGTAAAAAGAACGCCTGGCGGGCTTGCGTTTATGGTTGTACAACTAAATAGGTTATGGTTGTACGACTGAAAGGGTTATAGTTGTACAACTAAATGGGTTATGGTCGTACAACTATAGGGTGTATGGTTGTACGACTGAAAGGGTTATAGTTGTACAACTATAGGGTGTATGGTCGTACAACTAAAGGGTGTATGGTTGTACGACTATAAGGGTTGTAGTTGTACGATTAAAAGGTGTTGTCACTAGGCTCGGCAGACCTGCTGACTGCAGTCGGCAGAGCTGCTGACTAGGCTCGGCAGAGCTGCTGAGCCTAGTGGCAACCTTCGAGAAGCTGTCTCCTTCAACCTAAGAAACTATCTCTTTAAACTAAAAGAGACGTCTCCTTGAACCCAAAGAGACGTTTCATTCAGCCAACTCAGCCGCTACATTCTATCAAATAAAGTGCCTCATTCGAGCTACGAATACACCTCTTCAAGCCAACGCAGTCGAATCTACAAGCCAACGCAGTCGAATCTACAAGCCAGCGCAGCCATATTTGGGTGCCAGCACAGCGGTATGTAGCGACTCTATGAAACGTAAGAACTCATGCAATGAAGTGCATGGTTTCATCAGCTTACTTCAAAGCCCGAATTTATTGAACCGTTTTTTTTCTTCGATTTTGTTGTCACATCTGCCACTCGTACTATAACACTCTGATTATAAATGAATAACGGGTGGAAATAAGCGGTATTTTTATTATCACCTATTGTCACCTATTGCCACGCCCCATGGTAAGCGGCTCCGCTTACCATGGGCTGCTGAAATTACGTCACGACGTAGCATTTGCTGCGTCCCGACGTAATAACCAGTGCGTCGCGACGCAGCAACAGATACGTCGTGACGTAATTCCGACTACCTCCTGCCCCATCAAATAAGCCTCACTTGCAAGCCAGAATCAACACCATTAAAGGCTATATTGTAAAAACAACACTTCCGAAAACGTTTACGTTAGATTTTTCGTTTATTTTATTCAACATTTAAAAAATTTAATTACCTTTGTAGCAGAAATCTAAGATTATAACCAAAAATCGAAGATTCCTTATGATCTATTGAGAATCAAACACGACAACAACTAATCGCTAGTAAGTTCAATTAGACCAGAGAAACTTAACAAGATTAATAATAACCTACAAAACAAACATCGTTATGTATCAACAACTGAAACGTGCCAGCATGGCACTGACCTTGAGTTCGGTTTGTTTCCTCGCTTTTGCGCAGAAAACAATCCAAGGTACCGTTAAGGATGCTAATGGCGACCCAATGATTGGTGTAACCATTACTGACCAGAATGGTAAAGCAGGTGGCATCACCGACCTTGACGGTAAGTTTACCATTCAGAACGCAGACCCTAATACGGTCTTGACTTTCAGCTACATCGGCTGCAAGCCTAAGAAAGTAAAAGTAGGAAGTCAGAAAACATGGAACATCGTACTTGAAGATGACAATGCAGCCCTTGACGAAGTCGTTGTCGTTGGTTATGGTACTATGCGTAAACGCGACGTAACTGGTTCTATCGCATCTATCAACTCAGAAAAGATAGCCGCTCGTGGTACTACCAATCTTGCAGAGTCTCTGCAGGGTTCTGTTCCTGGTGTCAACATCACCCAGTCTGGTAGCCGCGCAGGTGCAGGCTTCAATATTCAGGTTCGTGGACAGGCTTCTATCAACAAGCAGGCACAGCCATTGTATGTTATTGATGGTGTAGTTTGCGACAACATGGACTTCCTGAATCCTGATGATATCGACCGCATCGACGTATTGAAAGATGCATCTTCTACCGCCATCTATGGTTCCCGTGCCTCTGCCGGTGTCATCATGATTACCACCAAGGGCAGTAAGGGTGCAGACAAAGCACAGAAGGCTACCATCTCTTATGATGGATATTATGGCATCAAAAAGGTAGCGCGCATGCCAGAATTTATGGATGCCAACGAATTCATGGATTATCGTTTCCAGAGATATACCTTGCTCGATGGAAAGAGCTACGATGGTTCTAGCCGCAAGGGTGTTGATGCAGAAGGACATCCACATTACATCATCAAGAATACCGACTTGAATTCAGCCTTCCTTGCCCGCAAGGGAGCAACCAGCTATAAAGATTCCAAGCTTTATGAGCTGATGATGGATCCAAGCTTCGACAGTTACGACTGGAAGAAGCTGGTGACCCGCACTGCTGCCCAGCAGAACCACTTTATCAGTGCTGCCGGTGCAACAGACAAGGTAAACTACCGTGTAGGTATGGGTTATCAGGGAGAAGAGAACGTATTCAAGGGCAACGACTATGAGCGTTTCAACTTCAAGGGATCCATGGATGCCAAGCTCTCCAAGATTTTCGAGGCTGGTTTCTCTGCCAACATGTCAATGAGTCGCACCGAAGATGTATGTACTGATGGTACTTTTTCTCCATACGTGAATGCATTCTATTTCAACCCATTCGTATCTCCTACAGATGCAGATGGCAACCTGATTCCTAACCCGGGAGCAAAGGCTGCCTTTGAATCTGACGCACAGTTTACATCTACATACAACCCGCTCATCGATTTGAATGACGGAAACTATACCAATGAGACCAAGATGTACCGATTGATGGGTAACTTCTATCTGCGTGCCAACATCATCAAGGGATTGAAGTTTACAACAACCTTCTCTCCTAACTACTCTCACAAGCGCCAGGGCATCTTCTATGCAACAGGTCTGAACGAGGGTAATGATGTAGGTTCTACTTACTACCAGAAGAACAAGACCAACTTCGGATCCGTTGCCAATACAACCCGTGTAGACTGGACTTGGGACAACCAGTTTGACTACAACCGCACATTTGGCGACCATACCGTGGGTGCCATGGCACTGTTCTCACTCTACAAGAGCAATACAGAATACCAGTATGAAGAAGGTAAGGGTATCGCCAGCGACCTTACTACATTCCACAACCTGGGAACAGCCAGCGGCGACAAGGTACTCTCAAGCGACTATACAGAGTCATCACTGGAGTCATTCGCTTTCCGTGCCAACTATTCTTACAAGGGCCGTTACATGGCTACAGCTACACTCCGTACCGATGGTAGTTCCCGTTTCGCAGACGGCAACCGTTGGGGCTGGTTCCCTTCTGTAGCTGCTGCATGGCGTATCTCTGATGAAGCATGGATGAAGCAGTTCAACAACTGGCTTGATAATGCTAAGCTCCGTCTTTCATATGGTGTTACCGGTAACAACAATGTGGGTGACTATGTAACCATCGCTTCTGCTACAGGTCCAACATATGTAACTATTGACGGCAAAGAGGTACAGGGTTATCATCCTAACGGATTGATAAATACAGAACTCATCTGGGAGAAAGTAAAGGAGTTTGACCTCGGTCTCGACTTGAGTTTCCTGAAGAACCGCATCAATGTAACAGCCGACTTCTACAACCGTCTTTCTGATGGTCAGATTATGTCTCGTTCAGTGCCTATCGAAACCGGTGAGAAAACTTCAACCTTCAATGTTGGTTCTGTCCAGAACAGAGGTATTGAACTCGGTTTGAACTTTAACATCATCAACAAGAAAGACTTCTCTTGGAGTGCGAACGTAAACTTCGCTCGCAACTGGAACAAAATTAAGGAGTTGAGTAATGGTAAGGTTGATGAGGTTGCCAACAACTGGTTTATCGGCGAGCCACTGAACGTACTCCGTGACTATACCCATACCGATGTCATCACCGACAAGGGTGTAACCATGCACACCATGAATGGTGACAAGCACTATACCCTGAAGGAATTCTACGAGAAGTATGGCACTAAGTATAAGTGGTATGAAGGTCAGGTAGCCGTTAACGACTGGAACGATGACGGTAAGATTGACGACAACGATAAGCAGATTTATGGTTGCACCGATCCACGCTGGACTGGTAGTTTCTCTACCAATGTTTACTTCAAGGGCTTCGACTTCTCTATCATGTTCTATACCAAGAGCGGATTCTGGTCACGCAGCTACTTCCACGAGAAGTACATGAAGTATAGCGACCGTGGTAATGCCCACATGAAGTTAGATTACTACATACCAAAGGGAGCACCAATCATCGACCATGCAACAGGTGACATTACAACCGCTACAGAGACCCACTACGGAAAGTATCCTTATCCAAACAACAGCGATACATCTATGGGTGGTTACTTCGGCGACAAGGGTTCTGCCAAGGGAGAAGGCTTCCAGTATCAGAAGACCTCTTTCACCAAGGTTAAGAACATCACCCTGGGTTACACCTTGCCAAAGAACGTAGTGAACAAGGCAGGTATCAGAAACCTCCGTGTTTATGTAAACATTCTGAACCCATTCTGTTTCACCAACTATAAGGGCTTCGACCCTGAGTGGGCATCAGAGAATCTGCAGAATGGCGGTCCATCATCTGTAACCTATCAGTTTGGTGTAAATCTTAAGTTCTAATCTCATTAAATGAAGTAAACAATTATGAAAAAGATATTATATAGCGTAGCATTGGCGGCCTGCTGCATGGGAACCATGACAAGTTGCAGCGACTTCCTGGATGCGAGCAACAAGTCGAATGTAACTGATAAACAGACATTTGCAACAAAAGAGGGCTTCAATAGCCTCGTCAATGATGCCTATCAGCATCTGCAAAACGTTTATGCAGCACCTCTGTTCACAAGCTGTTTTTCAGCAGGTACAGATATGTATGCCGATGCCCGTAACAAGATGAACGAGCCTCTGAACACATATGAGACTCTGACTCCAGAAAATACGGACATCAAGAATCTCTATACTTACCTCTATGCAGGTATCCGTGCAGCCAACTCTGTATCATATTATGCACAGACAGCACAAGTTGATGACAAGACGAAGAGTCAGCTTGTAGGCGAAGCCCGTGTATTGGCAGCCTACGAGTATTATCTCCTGGTAAACAACTTCGGTGGTGTGCCTATCATGAAGGACTTCCTTACCACAGCAGGCACAGGATATCCGAAGTCTTCTGCTGAAGATGTATACGCCTATATCATCAGCGAGCTTGAAGATGTTATCGGCAAGAATGTGCTCCAGGCTTCTACAGCTACCAAGGGTGGCGGCAGAATCAGCCAGGAAACAGCCAAGGCTATCCTTGCCAAGACCTACCTTTCTGCTGCATGGGACCTCAACAAGCAGGAATACTTCTCTAAGGCTGCAACTCTTGCCGATGAGGTGATTGCGGGCAGAAAGTTGACTACCCCATATGCCAAACTCTGGAAGGCAGACGGATCGGGCGATGACAACGAAGAGTTCCTTTGGGATGTGGAATATGATTTGGCTACAGCCAATAATACCACATCAGGCGGTACAGAATGGAGCGGTTACTACTGCAACTATCTGGGTGGAAACGAGGATAACATCAAGGCAACAACCTCCAGCTATGTACCAACCCTCTATGCCTTGCATTGCTTTAAGAAGGGCGACCAGCGTTACGACGCTACCTTCATGAAGGAATTGCCAGATGTTAACAAGGGCAATGCTGCCGGCACAGGCTACTGGACCTGGTATAAGAATGGTGAGAGTCTGGTAGGTAAGCCAGTAACCCGCTACTATTCTGCATGGTATGAAACAGATGCCGACTTTGAAGCATGGAAGGCTATAGATCCTGCAAACAGAGCAAACACCTATCGCATTCCGATGGATTCACAGAGCAAGGAAGCACAGAATATGGACGGCAGAGATATGGAATATTACGACAACCAGCAGCTGGTATATGGTTCTAACCCTTGCAAGAAGTTTGACGACAGTAAAACAGCTTCTACAGAGAAGAACACCTGCTATCGCGACATCCATATCATCACTTTGCCAGAGATGTATCTCGTAGCAGCCGAGGCTTATCTGAAGGCTGGTGATAATCCTAAGGCATTGGCACGACTCAATGAGGTTCACCAGCGCGCTGGTCTTTCTGCACTTACAGGAACTATCACTATCGATGACATCCTTGATGAGAATGCCTGCGAGAACTTCGGTAATGAGGCACGCTGGATGGATCTTCGCAGAACCCAGACTCTGGTAGAGCGTTGCACCAAGTATAACCACGAGATGGGAGACAAGGCTGCCCAGTATATCGGCAAGAAGCTTCTTCGCCCTATCCCACAGGCTGCAATTGATGCCAATGACCAACTGACATTAGCCGACCAGAATCCTGGTTACTAATCAAAGTCATTATGTTGATAAGAAAACCTATCAAGACATACGTTAATCATTAGGTTTAAGACCGTATTCTAGGGAGATAATTCCTGATGGATACGGTCTTTCTTTTGGTTCTATCGGCAAGGTATACGTAATCGTTTTCGTAGTTTTTCGCCCACTATCTGCATGCGATAAGCAAAAATGTCGTAACTTTGCAGAAAATCTTATAGAAAAGAAAATAATAAAATAAATAAACCTAAGAAGAAATGAAGAAATCAATCATTAAGACAGTCGTGCTGACTGCGCTTATGGCTCTGCCAATGTTCGCTAAAGCACAAACTTTCGCTGGTATCACAGCCGAGCAGAACGCACAGAACACTCCTGAAGGATGGACTGCCGTAGAACTGCCACAGTTGCCAGCCATCACTTCGGCAAACACATTTAATATCAAGGATTATGGTGCTTCTACTACGGCAGAAGACAACACCAAGGCTATCCAGAGAGCTCTTGATGCTGTGCCTTCTACCGGTGGTATGGTCGTGATCCCTGCCGGTACATGGATGTTTGGTAGTACAGACCAGATGACAAGCAAGACCGAGGTACTCAGCATCAAGTCTAAGACTGTTCTCCACCTTTGCAAAGGTGCTACATTGAAACTCGTGGAATATGGTAAGGCACCTAACAACAAAACGCTCTTTATCGGTTGCAAGAACAAGAACCAGAGCGACATTGTTATAGAGGGCGAAGGTGAAACTTCTATTATCGATGGTCAGGGAACCCGCTGGTGGAAGGCTCGCGACAACAAGGAGACTTTCAATCCAGGAGCCATGATCCGCTTCGAGAAAGGCAGCCGATTCCTGATTCGCAATCTCAAGGTTCAGAATACTCCGGGTGTCAACATCACCTTGAGTAACAGCAATGGTGCCAGCAATGGTACAGTTCATGATGTAACCATCTATAACCCTTCTTCAGAAACCAAGACAGAGCAACCTTCTCATAACACAGACGGTATCTCGATCTGGGGACACCACATGAACATCTATAACTGCAACATCAGTACAGGTGATGATAACGTAGTTTGCGATGACAATGCACAGTATATCCATGTCTGGAACTGCGACTTCGGTACAGGACATGGTGCTTCTATCGGTAGTTTCACCAAGAACATCAAGCATATATGGTTCGACAACATCAACATGAATGGCACAACTGCCGGTATCCGCATGAAGACGGGTATCAACAGTAACGGTACGCTGCGTGGCGGTGGCGAGGAGGACTGGAAGTTCACCAACTTCACCATGACCAAGGTGAAGAACCCATTCTCTATCGACTGCTTCTACGATAAGAACTACAACAGCGATCCTGCCGTAGATAAGGCAAATGCAAGAGCCTTGGATAGCACTACCCCAACCTACACCGACATTCTGCTTCAGAACGTGAAGACAACAGATGTATGCGAAGGTAACGCTATCTTCCTGATTGGCCGCCCTGAGAGCCACATCAAGAACGTGACTCTCGACAACGTACAGATTTCAGCCAAGAAGGGTATCGATATCCGCTTCGTAGATAATCTCGTATTCAAGAACAACTCTAAGATTACCGTAAGCAGCGGTTCTATCTGGCTCAAGAAGTTTGATTCTACTTGGACAGACGAGTGTGATGCTACATCTACCGGTTCAGGAGTAATAGATACAAAGGGTCCTTTCACATTAAACTCAAAAACTTTGACGGATAAGACAGCCGGTTCTTTCAGCAACGGCTTCGCTATCAGCAATGAGAAGGGAAAGACATACGATGCTGGTTCTGGTACCAACTATATCAAGTATAGCGCAAATCAATACACCATCATCATTCCTGACGGCATAAAGATTGTCAAAATGGATATCGAGGGAAAAGACAATTACACAGATGCAGATGCCTATCTCGGCGAGATAAACGGCACAAGCTATGATGCTTCTACCTATGTTTTTCCAAAAGACAAAAGTCTGAAAAAATATACAGTGGAGTTTGATTCACCTGTAGAGCACACGCTTACTTTCACTCCAAAGGTAAAGCAGTGCATCTTGCAGTTCACTCTCTATACAGAGACTTCTACAGGCATTCAGCCAATTGCTGGCATCGCCAAGGTAGACAATAACAACATTTACGACCTCAGCGGTCGCATGGTAAAGCTCAATGCCAAGGCAGAAGACCTGCAAGGTCTCAAAAAAGGTATCTATATCTACAACAACAAGAAATACGTAGCTAAATAATTCATTTAAACTTCGGTAACAATGAAAATAAAATCGCATTCACTCCTGTGCATTCTCGCCACCATCGCATTGAGTTCTCCACTCTCTGCGCTGAGCGTGAATGCCCAGAAAGCGGTATCCAAGACATGGAATCCGAACGTGAAGAACGGAATGTACCGCAACCCGGTTATTGACGCCGACTACTCAGACCCTGACGTATGCCGTGTGGGCAATGACTACTATATGACCTCCTCTTCCTTCCAATGTTTCCCGGGCCTTCAGATTCTGCACAGCACCGACCTGGTGAACTGGGAGATTATCGGTGCTGCCCTACTCGATGACTATCCTGTTTTGCCTGAATATCAGGGCACCGAACTGGATTGGCGCAAGAAGGTTCAGCATGGTAACTACGTATGGGCACCCTCTATCCGCTACCATGACGGATGGTTCTATATCTACTGTGGCGATCCTGACCAGGGTCTCTTCATGACCAAGACACAAGACCCACGCGGTCCTTGGGAGCCTATCACCTGGGTGATGAAGGGAAAAGGTCTTATCGACTGCTGCCCTCTCTGGGATGAAGACGGCAAGGCTTATCTTTCGCATGGATGCGCCGGTTCAAGAGCCGGTATCAAGTCTGTGCTCTTCGTAGCCCCGATGTCACCTGACGGCACCAAGGTTACCGGTCCTTCACGCATCGTATATGATGGTCATGAAGACCAGCCAACCATCGAGGGAACCAAATTCTACAAGCGCAACGGATATTATTATATCATGAGTCCTGCGGGCGGAGTAAAGTATGGCTGGCAGGTAGAACTGCGTTCCAAGAATCCATACGGTCCTTACGAGGAGTATGTGGGTATGGCACAGGGAAAGAACAAGAAGGTGAACGGCCCTCACCAGGGTGCGTGGGTAGATACACAGAACGGCGAAGACTGGTTCCTCCACTTCCAGGATAAGCACGCTTATGGTCGTGTGGTTCATCTGCAACCAGCCAAATGGGTGAACGACTGGCTCGTTATCGGTGACGACAAGGATGGTGATGGCTGCGGTGACCCTGTTCAGCAATGGAAAAAGCCAAACCTGCCATCAAGCGGTAACTTCCAGCCTAAGGAATCGGATGATTTCAACAGCGTAGATTTAGGGTTGCAATGGCAGTGGAATGGTCCTTACAGTCAGTACTGGTACTTCTGTGATGCCAAGAACTCCAAGTTGCGTCTCTATGGAGTGCAGCAGGCTGAAGATGTAAAGAACCTGTATGATTTGCCAAACCTCCTGCTCCAGAAACTCCCTACCGAGAACTTTACTGCTACTGCCAAGGTGAAGTTCATACCTAACCGCACCGAGGCTTACAAGGAAAATGATAAGGTATTGGGCGAAAGCGCCGGCATGATTATGCAAGGCATGGACTATGCGGCACTCAAGTTTGTTGATACCAAGGAAGAGGGTGTTGTATTGCAATATGTAACCTGCGAGAAGGCTGAGAAGGGAAAGGCTGAGAAGATGGTAAAGCAAGTGACCATCAAGACCGGCAAGCAGCCTCAGCCTTACACCGTGAAGTATGCCGTAGATGATATTCCTTCTTCCCGCATCGCTACCCAGGATGTATGGCTCCGCGTGAAGGTTCATAGCGAAGGCATCGCCAACCAGATACAGGCTATCGCTGAATGGAGCTACAGTCTGGATGGCAAGAAATTCACCAAGATAGGCAATCCTTTCACTGTGCGTGAAGGCAAGTGGATTGGTGCCAAACTCGGTTTCTTCAACACCCGTACAGCCAAGAAGAACGATGCTGCCTTCTTCGATGTAGACTGGATTCATTTCGAAAAATAACGCTTTCCAGCTAACGCGTTATTTCAGAGAATATTTTGGGAAACAAAAAAATCCCCCTCATTGCAAATCAATGCAGCGAGGGGGATTAATCATTATGAGTAATCTAAAAATTCTAATCTTTCTTTTCTTCTGCAGGCTCTGCCTTTGTTGTTTTCTTGGCAGGAGCCTTCTTGGCAGAAGCCTTCTTGGCTGCAGGCTTAGCTGCGGTCTTCTTGGCAGGAGCAGCCTTAGCAGGCTTCTCGCCATGTTGCTTCTCTGCCTCCTTCTCTATCTTTTCAATCTTAGCCTGAAGACGGACAATCTCCTTGTCCTTCATCTCAATCTCTTCATCCTGATTCTTGATGGTAGTAAGCAGGCTCTCAAGCTGATCGTTATCAACATCAGTAGGATAGAGGTCGTTTACTCGGGTGATGAAGTCGCCAAGAATGTTCATATAGTTAGTGAAAGCATCGAAAGGACTTGAATAGATACCTCTGTCAAGACCCACATTGCTTGGCTTGGTAGTCATGAAGCGGAAGTTGTTACTTGCCTGCAGGTAATCCCAGTCCTGATTGATACGTGGATCGTTGGCGATACGTACACGGTCTGCCACACTGTAAAGCTTGTTGAAAGCCTCGCGCTGCATCGGGTTACCCAACCACGAACTTACATCACGCTCCTCGTCTACCCAACTCAAGGTATCAGGCACATTCACCTCGCCTACCGACTTAATCTTCTTGCAGATTTCTGAAGGTGTTGAGAAGGTGATGCCACGGTCCTTGGCACACTGAGGCAAAGCCTTCATAAACTCGAGGATGTTGCTTGACAGAGGCTGGGCAATACCAAGAGCAGAAAGCTCCATGAAGATATTGATAACCTGCTCCTCCTCTGGGAAGGCAGCAATCTGGTTCATATAGTTGTCGGCAAAGAGTGGATAACCGCCCCAATCGCTGTTGCTGAAGCGCAGAGAGATATCATCGCTCAGGTTCACATCACGCAACAGGAGCTTCAACTTAGGGTTCAGGGCGCAATGGTAAACATAGTGAGGAGACTTCCAGCCGAGCACGTGCTTGGCACCCTCGGTGAGCATACCAATGAATCCCATGTTGGCAACATCGTTACCGATATCATCGCTGTAGATGAGCGAAGAGTTGCGCAATACGGTAGGTTTCTTTCCGAAATATTCCTCAATCTTAGTACACTGGCGCATCACCTCATCCTTGAAACTTGCCTCATTAACCAGAGAAGCAAGTCCGTGAGAGTAAGGCTCAGCCAGGAACTCTACACAACCCGTATTGTTGAGTTGCTGAAGTTTCTCCAGTACCTGAGGAGCATGAAGTTCCAACTGCTCCATACCCACACCCGAAAGCGAGAAAGCTACCTTGAAATATTTGCCGTTCTTTTCAATCATCTCCTGAAGGGCATTCAAGGCTGGCATATAAGAGCGCTCAGCAATCTCGTTGATGCTACGGTCGTTCTCGTAGTCATCATAGTAATAATGGTCGGTACCGATGTCGAAGAAGCGGTAGCGTTTCAGATGGGTAATCTGATGTATCTCGAAATATAAACAAATTGTTTTCATAAAAATTTGAAATTTGAACGTTTAACTTGTAAGATGAGTAAAGCCTCAAAATTATTCATTCTTCGTTCTTCACTCTTCACTTAACCTACTTCCACCCTAAGGTCTTGAGGTACAGGTCTTTGATGCGGGCTCCCACTTTCTCCCAGGTAATCTGGTCTACTTCTTTCTTGCCTTCCTCTGAGAGATAATCGAAAAGACTCTCGTTGTGACAGATGCTGTAGATGGCATCGGCAAGGGCATGGATATCCCAGTAGTCTACCTTGATACAGTTGGACAGGATTTCTCCACATCCACTCTGCTTGGAGATAATGGTTGGTGTGCCGCACTGCATAGCTTCCAAAGGTGAGATACCGAACGGCTCGCTCACAGATGGCATCACGTAGACATCACTGTCTTTCAGACATTCATAAACCTGTTTGCCGCGCATAAAGCCAGGGAAGTGGAACCGGTCGGCAATGCCTCTTTCGGCAGCGAGATAAATCATCTGATCCATCATATCGCCCGAACCTGCCATACAGAAACGCACATTGCGGGTACGGTGCAATACCATGTTGGCAGCCTCTACGAAATATTCAGGTCCCTTCTGCATGGTAAGACGTCCCAGGAAGGTTACTACCTTCTCCTTGCCCTTATGATTTGGGCGTGGAATATCCTGCCACTCCTGCTTCAATGGGTATACGGCATTGTGCATGGCGAAACACTTGCGTGGATCCTGGTGATACTGGTGAATCACCGTCTGGCGGGTCAGTTCGGATACACACATGATGCAGTCGGCATTATCCATACCGTCTTTCTCGATAGCGTAAACAGTAGGGTTCACCTTTCCACGGCTACGGTCGAAATCGGTAGCATGAACGTGGATGCACAATGGCTTGCCGCTCACTCGCTTGGCATGAATACCAGCAGGGAATGTCAGCCAGTCGTGAGCATGGATAATATCAAATTCCTCTGAACGGGCTACAACTCCGGCAATGATGCTATAGTTGTTAATCTCGTCATGAAGATTAGATGGATAACCACCGGCAAAGTCCATACAGCCGAGGTCATTTACATGCATATAATTAAAATCGGCATAGATGTGGTCACGGTAACTGAAATAGTCATCCGGATTCATGATATTGCCTACCCGCTGCTGCACATAGTCGTGATTTACATCGCGCCAGGCAATAGGCACACTGTTCATTGCCACAATCTTGCAGGCACTGCGATCCTCATCACCGAAAGGATGAGGCAGACACAATGTGATATCAACATCGCCCTGGGCATGAAGTCCCTGGGAGATACCAAAGTTGGCAGTTGCCAAACCACCAAATACGTGAGGAGGATACTCCCATCCAAACATTAAAACTTTCATATAGCAGTCCTCCTATTATTAATATTGATATTTTTCAAGTAACTCGAGCGCACGCAGAATCTCAGCCACATTCATGGCGAAAGAGATGGCACCACGACCTGCGAATGGAGGGTTTCCATCGAAGAGTTCACTGATGGTACCGAGACAGTGGGAAGACATTTCGTCCTCATAACCTACCATCTGGCGTTCGATAAAGCTCAAACGGGTACGCTTATAGAGTTTCAGACTTGCCTCCATATAGAAGCCACCAAGCCATGGCCATGCCGTACCCTGATGGTAAGCATAGTCGCGCTGGGTCTGCGGACCTACATAAACAGGATTATATCCACCGCTCTTTGGCGAGAGTGAACGCAATCCCTTAGGAGTAAGGAGTTCGCGTGTACAGATATCAAGAACCTGCTTCTTCTGGTCTTGCGACAATGGAGAATAGTCGAAAGCCACTGCAAATATCATGTTCGGGCGAACGCTCCAGTCCATCATATTTCCATCAACATAATCGTAGAGATAGCCATATTCATTGAGGAAGGTATCGAGGAACGCCTGCTTGGTCAGCTCAGCCTGAGCCAGGAGTTTCTGCTGGCTGTCTTCTTCACCTACTGTTGCAGCGAGAGAAGCACAGAAGCACAAAGCGTTATACCACAAAGCATTAAACTCTACGATATATCCGGTACGTGGAACCACGGGTCTGCCATTGGCTGTAGAGTTCATCCAGGTAACAGCCTTATCCTTACCATCAGTATAAAGCAATCCGTTCTCTTCGAGCTTCAGGTTCGGATGCTTGTTATCCTGGATAAAGGAGATGACATCCTTAATAAACTGTCCATACTTCTTGAAGCAGTCTTCCTTGCTGGTTTCCTTAGCATACTGCTGCAAAGCCCAGACAGCCCACAATGGCACGTCAGGCTGCTCTATCTCAGCAATATGAACGCTGACCGGCTTGCCTTCCATAAACTCGTAGTAACCTTTCATCGCAGTCTTCATCACCAGTTCGAAGTAGTCATCCTCCTCGATAGAGAGGGTGAGACCAGGAAGAGCAATAAATGTATCGCGGGCTCTACACTTAAACCAAGGGTAACCAGCCAGGATATAACGGTCATCGTTCTTTTCACGACGATGGAACTGATGAGCCGCATTGACCAGACAGTGGAAGAAATTGTCACGAGGCGAACGCTCATCCACTTCCTTGTCGAAGAGCTTCTTCAGGCTGACCGCCTTGATTTCTGATGTAGAAGCAGCAAAGACGATGGTTTCGCCTTTCTTGATATCCATTTCAAAATAGCCAGGAACATAGAGGTCTTCGTTAGAAGCATAACCTCTCTCCTGCTCCTTTGGATATTCCACGCCACGATACCAATCTGGACAGAATTTAAACTCGTTCTTCTTGGAGAACTGCATGTAGAGATCAGGATAACCTGCATACATACAGGTCTTGATGCCATGATCTACCTCAGAATAATCACGAGATGCGGTAGCATTCTCATGAGTAAACTGACGTACACTGCGGAAAGCCAAGAATGGACGGAAACGAAGAGTTGTAGCCGAATGGCCGTCTACCAGCGTATAGCGAATCAGAATGCGATTCTCATAATGCTGGAATACAACTTCCTTTTTCAGGATAACACCACCTACGCGATAAAGGGTAGTTGGCACTTTATCACAATCAAACTCACGAATGTACTTGTGGCCCATCGGACTGTAGTTGTTGCCCTGGTACTTGTGCAAGCCGAGGTTAAACTCAGCTCCATGCTGAATCACCGTAACATCCAGCGAACTCAAGAGCACATGATTCTCATCGTCCAGTTCTGGAACCGGCACGACAAGTAATCCGTGATACTTGCGGGTATTACAGTCTACAATCGTTGAGCACGAATATGCACCCGAGCGATTTGTCCTCAACAACTCCTTAGGCAACGACTCTTGAAGATTCGTCATAAGGGCCTTTTCGAATTTTAGATAACTCATAGATCTATATTAAGGTTCTATATTTTTGTTGACTAAATTAATTGCTTTCAAAGGTAACACTTTTTTGTGGTATAACAAAGTTTTTTGTATGCCATTTTTAGAAAAAATTGCCTTTTTATGTTTTAAAACATATTTTTAGACAAAAATGCTTGATTATTTCGAGAAAAAGCATTACTTTTGCACTCAGTTTTCAGTTTAAAAGATTTGTACACATGGCAGCTAGAGGAAAATACGATAAAGAAAATATAGCAATGCTGATTGCTAAGCTATGGGGAGGCATTACTGATGACCAGTTCGATTTACTGAAAGAACATCTGGAAATCAAGAAGTATAAGAAGAACGAAATCATCTACAAGAACGAGGGTACTCCTGAATATGCACTATGTCTCATAGCGGGAAAAGTGAAGATATACAAAGAAGGTATCGGTGGCAAAAGCCAGATTATCCGTGTTATCAAACCGATTGAATTTTTTGGTTTCAGAGCCTATTTTGCGGATGAGATATACAAGACGGCAGCCATGTCGCTGGAAAACTGCTTCGTTGCCCAGTTCCCGCTGGCAGTTCTCATGAAACTGATCTCCAAGAGTTTCAACATCGGCTTCTTCTTTATCAAATATCTCAGTGTGGAAATAGGTAAATCGGACGACCGTACCGTGAACCTCACCCAGAAACATATCCGTGCCCGACTTGCCGAGGGACTGATATTTCTGAAAGACTCTTATGGGTTAGAAAAAGACGAAAAAACTCTTGACATCCGATTGAGTCGTGAAGATCTGGCAAATCTCTGTAATATGACAACGAGCAATGCCATCCGTACGCTCTCAGCCTTTACGGCAGAAGGACTCATCAATACTGAAGGAAGGAAAATCAAAATCTTACAGGAAGAAGAAATCATAAAAATAGCAGAACTCGGATAAAGTTCTGCTATTTTTTATTTATATGTTTTACATTATTCGTTTTTCTTGATACATTTCCCTTATTACGGGCATACTGGTTATACGGGTATCAGGAAGTTGATAACCTCCTGAATTACAGTAATCTGGAATGGGCCTACCGGTGTATTCATCAATCTGCCATCAATACCTATCAGGGCATGCTGGGCATCGAGCACCTCTACCTCTCGGGTACGGTAAGGATGCACACTCTTATGGTTGAGGAACTTACCTTTCACAAAAAGATAGATTCCCTCGAAGAGCTGGGTTGTCTTAGGATGAGATACCACCGACACATCAAGCAGTCCGTTATATGGCACAGCATTCGGAGTCTGTCCATATCCTGTTCCATTGCCTATACACATCGTCATCACTCTACGCTTGATAACATCCGAATTGATTTTCACATGCATCTTATAGTCCAGACGCTGGAATATCATCAGGATGAAGGAACAGAGAAACGACAGGGTACGTGAACCGAAGATATGATGGGTTTTTCGTCTCAGGTTCATGATGGCGGCGATGAGTCCGATATTGATACAGTTGAGGAAATAGCGACGGCATTTCTCCCCCTTCTTGTTCACATAGCGGATACAACCGAGGTCAATCTTTCTGATACGACGTTTTTTCAGCGACGCCACCGTCTTCTCGATATCGCTGTCGCTGAATCCCCAGAAGTGGGCAAAGTCGTTCATCAGTCCGTTAGGAATAACACCCAGTGCCACCTCTTCTCTTTCTTTCGGATCTATCTGCATCAGACAGTTTACGGCATCATTGAGCGCAGAATCTCCACCAACGATGACAATGGTCTTATAACCATTGTTGATAAACATTCTGATAAGCCGTTCTACGCTCTTCTGATTCTCGCTCTGCACAAAGTCGTAATCCACGCCCTGCTGCTTGAGCACCTTCTCTATTTTTTCCCAGCGCTTGTTACTTCGCCAGCCTCCTCTAGGGCAATAAAGCAGCCCCCATTTATTCTCGTTTACCATTGTCTCTTCTTTGTAATTTGAAAGTTGTAGAAATATCACTTCCGCCTAGCCACCGTTGCATCCGATTCCATCGGATGCCAGCCCAAGCCAGATTCCAGGCCGCAGCCTAGCTCCTCATCAGCTCCAAAACCGTCTCCACCTTTTTCTCCATTGGCTGCAATGCATCTACCCAATGGATAGTAAAGCCTCTGCGCTCCATACCTCTGAACCACGTCATCTGCCTTTTGGCAAACTGATGGATTGCTATTTCCAGACCGCGATACATCTCATCGTATGAAGTCTTACCGATTACATATTCTGTAATAAACTTATATTCCAAACCATAATAGATGAGGTTTTCGGCAGGAATACCACGATCTAGCAGTCCCTTGATTTCATCTACCATTCCCTCATCCAATCGCTGTTTCAGTCTCCGTGAAATTTTCTCCCTTCTTGCGTCCCGGTCTATGCTGACACCGATAATCAGCGAATCAACCGCAGGGAGTTCACGTTCGGGCATCGGATGCTCCAGATTATAGCTTTCAATCTCTATCGCCCGGATAGCTCGCTGTGCTGTATCCACGTCTGTGCGATTGTGCATATTAGAACCCGTTTTCGCCTTCAGCTCTTTCAGTATCAGCGTAAGTTCCTCTAAACTCTTATGAGCCAATGACTCACGGAGTTCCGGGTTCTGCGGAACAGGTGAGAGATGATAACCTTTCAGCACCGACTCAATATAGAGTCCTGTACCTCCACATAATATCGGAAATGCCCCTCTCTTCTGAATATCCTGATAGGCATCATAAAAATCCTGCTGATATTCAAAGAGATTATATTTCGTACCAGGCTCACAGATGTCAATGAGGTGATAAGGTATCTGCTTGCCATGGATGGTATAGTCAGCCAGATCCTTACCCGTACCTATATCCATGCCGCGATATACCTGCCGGCTGTCAGCACTAATGATTTCAGCGCCCTTGGCAGGGGTACCCGACAAATGGGCACCCAGGCTATTGATCCTGGCTGCAAGAGCGGCAGCAAGACTCGTCTTACCACTCGCCGTAGGTCCCAATATGGTTATCATCGAATATTTCATGCCGCAAAGTTAAATGAAATTATTGAGAAAACAAAATAAAATGAAAAGAAATTCTCACTTATAAAAACAAAAAGCCGTCCAGCATTGAAAAAATGCTGGACGGCCATATACTTAATCGTTAAGAGGCAACGAATTAACCGTTGTGCTTCTTCATGATCTTGATCAACTCAACAACCTTGTGTGAGTAACCAATCTCGTTGTCATACCAAGAAACAACCTTAACGAAGTTGTCTGTCAAATAAACACCTGCGTTAGCGTCGAAGATAGATGTCAAAGCGCAACCCAAGAAGTCAGAAGAAACAACAGCATCCTCTGTGTAACCGAGTACACCCTTCAACTCACCCTCAGAAGCAGCCTTCATAGCAGCGCAGATAGCCTCCTTAGAAGCAGCCTTCTTCAAGTTAACTGTCAAGTCAACAACAGATACGTCCAAAGTAGGAACACGCATAGAGATACCTGTCAACTTACCGTTCAACTCAGGGATAACCTTACCTACAGCCTTAGCAGCACCTGTAGAAGAAGGGATGATGTTGCCAGCAGCTGCACGGCCACCGCGCCAGTCCTTCATAGATGGACCGTCAACAGTCTTCTGTGTAGCAGTTGTAGAGTGAACAGTTGTCATCAAACCTGTCTCGATACCGAAGTTATCGTTCAATACCTTAGCGATAGGAGCCAAGCAGTTTGTTGTACAAGAAGCGTTAGAAACGATCTTCTGACCATTGTACTTGTCAGTGTTAACACCGCAAACGAACATATCAGCCTGGTTACCGTTAGCGTCAGCCTTAGAAGGAGCAGAAAGTACTACGTACTTAGCACCAGCCTTCAAGTGCTTCTCAGCCTTGTCGTAAGCGAGGAAGAGACCTGTAGACTCAACTACGTACTCAGCACCAACCTCATCCCACTTCAAGTTCTCAGGATCACGCTCAGCAGTAACACGGATGTGGTTACCGTTAACGATCAACTCGCTCTTCTCAACGTCAGCCTCGATAGTACCGTCGAAATGACCGTGCATTGTATCATACTTCAACATGTAAGCCATGTAATCAACTGGGCACAAGTCATTGATAGCTACTACCTGTACTTCCTTTGCGTTCTCAGCCTCAACTGTAGAACGGAATACGAAACGACCGATACGGCCAAATCCGTTAATACCAATCTTAATCATTGTTCTTAATATTTAAATTAAAAGTTTAATAAAAATTACTTTTTTAACTGCTTTCGAGCGTTCATCCGATGCTGAAACATTCAAAATTTTACGCCTTAGAGCATTTTTTCTTCTTTTCGAGCGCAAAGTTACTAATTTTTTTCTAACTTTGCAACCAGAATGTGTATTAAATAAGTTAAAAAAGAATAGTAGAGCTTTAATATTGGCATTATTTTCACTCATTACATGCCATACTGACAACTCCATATTGCAAAAAGCAAAGGAAAAACTCAGCATTCTATACCTTATTATATATATAAAAAAAGAGAAAAAGAAAAACAATCAAACTATAGTTATAATTAAAAAGATAAAAGTATGAGTAAATTTTTGAATGAATTCAAGGAATTCGCCATGCGTGGCAATGTGCTCGACATGGCTGTCGGTGTTATCATCGGTGGTGCCTTTGGAAAAATCGTAAGCTCTGTTGTAAATGACGTCATCATGCCTCCTATAGGATGGCTGATTGGCGGTGTGAATTTCGCTGACCTCAAATTCACCCTACCTACCGTCAATGTAGCGGGCGAGGAACTGAAGGCGGCTACCATCAACTACGGCAACTTCCTCCAGACCTGTTTCGACTTCCTCATCGTTGCCTTCTGTATCTTCATGCTCATCAAGGTGGTGAACAAGATTTCCAAGAAGAAGGAAGAGGAAAAACCGGCAGAAGCTCCTAAGGCTCCGGAGCCAAGCAATGAAGAAAAACTCCTCATGGAAATACGTGATCTCCTGAAGAACCAGAAATAAGAATAAAAAAAGTCGCCCTCTTTGAAGGCGACTTTTTTATTCTGTTTATTCCCACTCAATTGTCGAAGGTGGTTTTGAAGAGATGTCATAACATACACGGTTTACACCCTTCACCTTATTAATAATCTCATTACTTACCTTAGCCATGAAATCATAAGGAAGATGTGCCCAGTCAGCAGTCATCGCATCAGTACTGGTTACAGCACGCAAGGCAACCGGGTGCTCGTATGTACGCTCATCACCCATCACACCTACTGAACGGACTGTAGAAAGCAATACGGTACCAGCCTGCCAGATCTGATCGTAGAGAGAAACCTCGATCTCGCCATTCTGCATGTCAGCTGGAACACCGGCAGCCAGGACGCGACGAGCTTCCTCACCACTCAACTTCACCTTATATTCACGCAAGCCACGGATATAGATATCGTCAGCATCCTGAAGGATACGTACCTTCTCAGGAGTGATATCGCCCAAGATACGGACAGCCAAACCAGGACCTGGGAATGGGTGACGAGTAATCAGGTGCTCTGGCATACCCATAGAGCGACCTACACGGCGAACTTCATCCTTGAACAGCCACTTCAAAGGCTCACACAACTGAAGGTTCATCTCCTTAGGAAGACCACCTACGTTGTGATGACTCTTGATTACCTTACCGGTGATATTCAAGCTCTCGATACGGTCAGGATAGATAGTACCCTGAGCCAACCACTTGGCACCAGTCTGCTTTTTAGCCTCAGCATTGAAAACCTCCACGAAGTCGCGGCCGATAATCTTACGCTTCTTCTCAGGATCGGTAACACCAGCCAGGTCAGCAAAGAACTTCTCTGATGCATCCACGCCGATTACATTCAAGCCCAAACACTTGTAGTCTTCCATCACGTCACGGAACTCATTCTTGCGGAGCATACCGTGGTCAACGAAGATACAGGTAAGGTTCTTACCGATAGCCTTGTTCAGGAGAACGGCAGCCACACTGGAGTCAACACCGCCAGAAAGACCGAGGATAACCTTATCGTCGCCCAACTGTTCCTTCAACTCAGCAACTGTTGTCTCAACAAAAGAGTCAGCACTCCAGTCCTGCTTACTTCCGCAGATATCAACCACGAAGTTCTTCAAGAGCTGTGTACCCTGCAAAGAGTGGAACACCTCCGGGTGGAACTGTACTGCCCATACAGGCTGCTTGGTAGAAGCATAAGCAGCATACTTCACATTAGCAGTAGAAGCGATGCACTTGTAATCATCAGGGATAGCAGTGATGGTATCACCATGGCTCATCCAAACCTGAGAGTTCTCGATGAATCCCTTGAACAAAGGATTCTCCTTATCGAAATGCTCCAAGTTGGCACGACCATACTCACGGCTGTCAGCAGCCTCCACCTTACCGCCCTGGGCGTAAGAAAGGAACTGAGCACCGTAGCAGATGCCGAGCACAGGAATGCGGCCGATAAACTGGCTCAGATCTACCTTGAAAGCTTCCGGATCATGAACGGAATAAGGGCTACCGCTCAAGATGACACCAATGACAGATGGGTCATCCTTTGGAAACTTGTTGTAAGGCATGATCTCGCAGAAGGTATCGAGTTCACGGACACGGCGGCCGATGAGCTGTGTGGTCTGTGAACCGAAATCCAAAATAATAATCTTCTGTTGCATAATATCTAATTTTAATTTACAGTTTACAATTTATAGTTTATAGTAATCTTGCTATATGGTATAGCCGCTATTAACTATAAACTAATTACCTAACGATTTCAGGAATGCTTCCGCCTCTTTCAGCGTCTCCTGCTTTCCCACATCCATCAGCTTGAGGTCGTTCTTTACATATCCCTCTATGCGCACCTTGTCGCAATGCTTCAGATAGAAGTCCATGATAGGGAACTTGTCCGGTTCCTCCTCCATCAATGGAAAGAGCGATGGGGCAACCATGTGGATGCCCGAGAAAGCATACATCTTATAATCTTTGGGATTGAGATCAGGATAAGGACTCTTCACCTCGCCCGTTTCTATATTCGTCCATCCCACCAGTCGCATGCTGTCATCAAAGAGCAGATAGCGCTTGGTCTTGCGTTCGCTCACCATCAGGCGGGCAGCAATCATATCCCTGCTCTCCATCTGGTAGAATTTCTTCAGATCTACATTACTCAGAATATCCACGTTGTGGATAAGAATAGGCTCTGACTGGTTGAAGAGCGGCCATGCCTTCCGGATACCTCCACCCGTTTCGAGCAGTTTTTCACTCTCATCACTGATACGGATGTCCATACCGAAGTTGTCATGTGCTCTGAGATAATCGATAATTTGTTGGGAGAAATGATGCACGTTCACTACAATGCGAGTGAAACCGGCATCCTTCAACTGAAAGATGACACGTTTGAGCAAAGGTTCTCCCCCGACACTTACCAGAGCCTTCGGAATGCGGTCGGTAAGTGGCTTAAGGCGAGTGCCCAAACCTGCTGCGAATATCATTGCTTGCATCATTGCTAAATAGCTATTTTTAAATGTGCGTGCAAATTTACTAACTTTTTGCGAGATAGCCAAATTTGCACGCTATTTTTCTATTGTTTTGCCGGCAAAACATGTTCAATATGCTGTTCACGATGACAAATCTGCACTTCTACACCAAACTTCCGGTGAATATGTTCGGCAAGATGCTGCGCAGAATATACACTGCGATGCTGGCCGCCTGTACATCCGAAACAGAACATCAGAGAGGTGAAACCACGCTGCATGTAGCGGTTTACATGATGGTCGGCAAGTGCATAGACATGATCCAGGAACTTCAATATCTCGCCATCATCCTCCAGGAATCGGATAACAGGCTCATCCAGACCCGTCAACTTCTTATAAGGCTCGTATCTGCCAGGGTTATGGGTACTTCTGCAGTCGAAGACATAACCTCCACCATTGCCCGACGGATCCTCTGGAATGCCCTTACGGAAAGAAAAACTATACACTCTTACCACCAGCGGTCCCTTACCATCATATTTAGAATAGGTGGCAGGTCCGTCCTGCGGATGCGCACGGTAGATATTGTTGTCGGTAGTCTTATAGCCGTCTGCACGACTCAGCGCCACACTCTCTATCACCTTGAACTGTGGCAATTCGGTCAGTCTTCTCAACATATCCATCATATAAGGATAAGGGAATACCTTGTCACCCATCTTCAGAAGATCTCGCAGATTCTGGATAGCTGGCGGAATACTGTCGATGAAATGTTTCTTGCGTTCGAAATAGCCGCGGAATCCGTAGGCGCCCAAAACCTGCAAGGTACGGAAGAGCACAAAAAGACTCAACCGGTTTACAAAATGGCGCACCGATGGTACCTCGGTATAATGCTTCAAGGACTGGTAGTATTCCCAAACCAGTTCTCTGCGCAGTTTGAACGGATACTTAGCAGATGCCTGCCAGAGGAATGAGGCGAGGTCATAATAGAACGGTCCTTTTCTACCACCCTGAAAATCAATAAAGTATGGATTACCCTTATCATCCAGCATGATGTTGCGCGCCTGAAAATCGCGATAAAGGAAACAATCCATCGGTTCTGATGTCAGATCCTTGGCAAAAAGCCGGAAGTTGGCTTCGAGCTTCAGTTCGTGAAAATCCAAATCGGTAGGCTTCAGGAAACAATACTTGAAGTAGTTGAGGTCGAAGAGTACACTGTCTACATCGAATTCTGGCTGCGGATAGCAGTTCTGCCAATCCAATCCTCTTGCACCGCGAATCTGGATATTCGGAAGTTCACGAATGGTTTTCTTAAGGAGTTCCTTCTCTTTCTGATTGTAACGTCCGCCCGCATCTCGCCCGCCCTTGATGGCATCGAAAAGCGAAGTACCGCCAAGGTCTGTCTGAAGATAGCAGAGTTCATCATCGCTCACCGCCAGAATCTGGGGAACAGGCAACTGTCTGAGCTTGAAATGCTGAGCCAGATATACAAAGGCATGATCCTCATCACGACTGGTTCCTATCACACCAATTACCGTATCACCATCATGCCCAATGATACGGAAATACTGCCGGTTACTCCCCTGCCCTGCCAATTTTATGACATCAGCCGGTTCTTCACCCGCCCATTTTTCATATAAATCAATCAGCTTTTCCATCATTATTCAGTTTACGTCGTTTCCGATCATCATCAATCTTCTGTGCGAAGTTATCTCCGATAAAGAGAAGCAATAAGATACCCAGCGTAGTAAGGAACGAGTTTGTAGTAGTCATTCCCAACTCTGCCTTTGTAATATAAATGAGTCCTCCGATAACAATCAGAAAGACCACTGCTTTTTTCCAATCAATATTGTTCATGCTATGAATTTTCTATTATGCTGCAAAATTACACAATTAAATTGAGAAAACAAAATAAAAACAAAAAAAAATCGGATGTCTCACGACAACCGATTTCCAAAAACAAACTACTTAAAAACTAATCTACTAAAACAAATCAAAAAAATATCTTTGCCATCCCTTCGGATGATACTTTCTTTTATTTACGATGCAAAGTTACAAAAAAAGATTATTCGAACCAAATAATTTTGCTATTTTTTGCATCTTTATGACTAAAAAAACAAAAAAATAGGGATAATTCGCTGAGAATCACCCCTATTTGATATTTTCGCTTTGCAAACTCGCAGTCTTACGATGTGCTTTGTTTGCTCAAATTATTCATCTAATTACATCATGCCACCCATACCAGGTGCTGCAGCTGGTGCAGCTGGTGCAGGCTCTGGTTTGTCAACCAACACACACTCTGTTGTCAGGAACAAGCCTGCAATAGAAGCAGCATTCTCCAAAGCTACACGCTCTACCTTGGCAGGATCTACGATACCAGCCTGACGCATATCTTCGTAAACGTCCTTGCGGGCATTGTAACCGAAGTCACCCTCGCCCTCGCGTACCTTATTTACTACTACAGAACCCTCGCCACCGGCATTGGCAACAATCTGACGGAGAGGCTCCTCAATAGCACGCTCTACGATACGGATACCTGTTGTCTCGTCAGCGTTATCACCCTTCATATCCTTCAATGCCTCGAGAGCACGGATATAAGTAGTTCCACCACCAGCAACGATACCTTCCTCGATAGCGGCACGGGTAGCGCAGAGTGCATCGTCAACACGATCCTTCTTCTCCTTCATCTCAACCTCAGAGTTGGCACCTACATAAAGGACAGCTACACCACCGGCGAGTTTAGCCAGACGCTCCTGAAGTTTCTCCTTATCATATGAAGACTTGGTATTCTCAATTTCGTTCTTGATCTGAGCTACGCGATCCTGGATATTAGCCTTCTCGCCATGACCATTAACGATAGTTGTATTGTCCTTGTTGACGGTAACCTTGTCTGCTGAACCCAGCATATCCAAAGTTGCCTGCTCCAACTTCAAGCCCTTCTCCTCAGAGATAACAACACCGCCTGTCAATACTGCGATATCCTCCAACATTGCCTTGCGACGGTCACCGAAACCTGGAGCCTTCACAGCGCAAATCTTCAAACCGCCACGCAAACGGTTAACAACCAAAGTAGTCAAAGCCTCAGAATCAACATCCTCAGCGATAACCAACAAAGGACGACCACTCTCAGCAGCAGGCTGGAGAATTGGCAAGAACTCCTTCAAGTTAGAAATCTTCTTATCATAAAGAAGGATGTATGGATTATCCATTACACACTCCATCTTGTCTGCATCAGTCATGAAGTAACCGCTCAAATAACCACGGTCAAACTGCATACCCTCAACAACACCGATGTTGGTATCACGGCTCTTGCTCTCCTCGATAGTGATGACACCATCCTTAGAAACCTTGCGCATTGCGTCAGCCAAGAGCTTACCAATCTCAGCATCATTGTTGGCAGAAACTGTAGCCACCTGCTCAATCTTATCGTAGTTGTCGTCTACCTGCTCAGCATGTTCCTTAATGAAGGCAACAACAGCAGCCACAGCCTTGTCGATACCACGCTTCAAGTCCATTGGGTTTGCACCTGCAGTAACGTTCTTCAAGCCCTCTGTTACGATAGCCTGAGTCAGGATAGTAGCAGTTGTTGTACCGTCACCGGCATCATCACCAGTCTTGCTGGCAACGCTCTTAACAAGCTGAGCACCAGTATTTTCGAATTTATTCTCCAACTCTACTTCCTTAGCCACGGTAACACCATCCTTAGTAATCTGAGGAGCACCAAACTTCTTTTCGATTACCACGTTACGGCCCTTAGGACCGAGAGTTACCTTTACTGCATTTGCCAACTGATCAACACCCTTCTTCAAGAGGTCGCGGGCATCCATATTATATTTAATATCTTTAGCCATAATATATTCTTTAAAAAAATGTTTAAATATCGCGAAAGGTATTTTTACCTTTTTACTTTTTTACCTTTTTACTTTTTTACCTTTAAGAATTACTCTTCTACTACAGCGAGTACATCGCTCTGACGCATCATGATATATTTAGTACCATCGAATTCGAGTTCTGTGCCAGCGTACTTACCATAGAGTACGGTATCACCTTCTTTGAGAATCATCTCTTCGTCTTTCGTACCCTTACCTGTAGCAACGACCTTACCACGCTGTGGTTTCTCTTTTGCTGTATCAGGGATAATAATTCCACCTACTTTTTCTTCAGCTGGTGCAGGAAGTACCAGCACTCTGTCTGCTAATGGTTTAATGTTCATGATTCTATAATATTTTAATTGTTATACGTTTATTTTGCCAACAGGTATTGCTACCCGTCACCCCGCCAGTATACGAAAAACGTGCCAAAGCATCCATACTGACACTTTGACACGTTTAAATACTGACATTATATCACAAAAACTTGTGTTTTATTTCATTTTCCATTGATAATCGAATCTTTCAATATCCTCCTCAACCAGCGGATTACCATTCTGAACTTCGATGAAAGTCAGCTGTGTAATCGCCTTGATGGCATGATAATGCTCCAGAGGAATCACCACGGTATCACCAGCCTTCACATGTTTTTCCTCACCATCAAGTACAAAGATGCCATCACCTTCTACGAATGTCCACACCTCTGAACGATGGTGATGAAGCTGATAACTGATATTCTTACCTGGCTTCAAGGTAATACTCTTGGTGAGCGAATGATTGCCGTCAGCATACTCAGAATCGTCAATCACCCGATAAGTACCCCACCTTCTTTCCTCATACATCGGACGCGGAGTAAGATGTTCTACCGCCTTCTTGATGTCCTCGGAATATTTCTTTGCACAGACGAAGATGCCATCAGGACTCGCTGCAACAACAGCATCCTTCAAGCCATCCACATACAGAGGCAACTGGAGTTCGTTGATGACATGCGTATTCTCGCAATGACTTCCCATCACCGCATTACCGATGCTGGCATGGTGCAGCTCATCAGTGAGTGTATTCCAGGTACCCAGGTCCTTCCATTCACCATTAAACGGTACTACCGCTACCGATTCAGCCTTCTCCGCCACCTCGTAGTCGAAAGAGATTTTTGGAAATTCGCTATATCTTGCACGAGTATCTTCAAAGTTCTCACTCTGCATATACTTACGTACAATCTGCATCATATAGCCCAAACGGAAAGCGAAGACACCACCATTCCAGTAAGCACCCTCCTCAAGGAGTTTCTCTGCTGTAGGCACATCCGGTTTCTCGGTAAATCTCTTCACTATCTGATACTTCTCTCCTTCAGCAAAAGGAACCACATAACCATATTTTGCACTTGGATAAGTTGGTTTGATACCCATCAGCACGAGGTCGGCGACGTTTTTCTCCACACACTCCACCATACGGGCTATGGTATGGAAATATTCCAACTCGGTATAAGGATCACAAGGCATAATAACCACAACCTCGTCATCCTCACATTTCTTCTTCAATTTCAGATAACTTGCAGCTAAAGCGATAGCAGGGAAAGTATCACGCCTCTCCGGTTCGGTAACCACAGAAACCCGCTCTCCCAGCTGGTTCTGGATGATATCCAGCTGACTGGCGTTTGTAGCAAGCGTAATATCATTGGTCAGATTTGCTTCCTGAGCCTGACGTACCACGCGCTGAACCATACTTTCCATTTCCCCATTCTCCTTTTCGAGCAATGGCAAGAACTGTTTGCTTCTAGCATTATTGCTAAGTGGCCAGAGCCTTTTACCCGAGCCACCCGATAATAAAATTAATTGCATATTATTACTATCTAAATCGTTTATTGTTCATACTTAAGATTTCACAAATCAACAATGAGAGACTGCATCACATCAGGAGTTCACTCCCAGTGCCAACAGGTCTCAAAGAAGAATCATCCGTGATAATCCGGCTGCAAAAGTACGTTTTTCTTTTGAGACCACCAAGCAATTTCTAAAAAAACTACCTATTCTTATAAAAATACCTAGATATGCGCAAGAAAGTAAAAAGGAAGAAAAAACATCATTTAAACAGATTAAAAATAAGAAAAGCTGGTTCAAGTTGGTTCAAGTTGGTTTATTTCGATATTTTTTTGCTGATTTATTTCCGATTTTCAACTATTATTATTACCTTTGCGACCAAATATCAGTTTAAGCATACCTCAATAACTTAAAAAGATATATTAATAACTAGGAGTATAAAAAAATAAGCAAATGACGAACAAGCATTATAAAGGAAATGAAATGATAAGGAGACTGGTGATAGGTGCCGATTTCGTTATTCTCAACATCGTACTGTTGTTCTATACCCAATATGGTCAAGAACTCATACCCGCGTATTTCGACAAAGCAACAAAGATTACCTTTTTTGTTGCCAATGCAGCCTTGTTCCTAGGCGAATACTTCTATTCCACCATCATTCATGTCAGAAAGATCGGGTTCCTGCAGGTTACAAGGCGTACTTTATATCTGGCTGCAGCAACAACATTCTGTTTCTTTACCTTCTCAAGACTACTCGGTCACGGGGGAAAGATGTTCTCCTTCAGCATTATCTTCGGCATAACATTCTATCTGTCTCTCATCATAAGCCGACTCTGCGAGCTCAAATTACTAAAGTATTTCCGCTCTAAGGGCCTCAACTCACGCACCGTCATCTTTGTAGGTAACGATCCTGCCGTGAGCGAGATGTACAAGACGATGACAGAAGATCCCTCGGCAGGTTATATCGTAAAAGGATATTATGCAGATGAAGACATCACTGATAATCCGGAAGGGTTGAAAAGAATAGGAAACATGAAACAGCTCAAAGAGATTATCTCTTCTACCATGAATGATACCATCAATGGTGAACCTTCCAATATTGACGAGGTTTTCTGCTGCCTGTCGCATAAAGATCCTGAAATCATCAATATCATACACTTCTGTGATAAGAATGTGATACACTTCTACTACCTGCCACGTGTGTTTGGTGAGTACAAATTGCATCTTGATGCCCAGAATTTTATGGGAAGGACGGTATATTCAAACCGCATAGAACCCCTAACAAGCATGTCAAACCGCATTATCAAGCGTAGCTTCGACATCGTGGTGAGCGGGCTTGCATGTTTGTGCGTTCTACCATTCATTCCATTCATAGCTCTCATCATCAAGATTCAGAGTCCTGGTCCAATTTTCTTCAAACAGGCAAGAACGGGTCTGAATGGTGATACCTTCTACTGTCTTAAATTCCGTTCCATGCATGTGAACAAGGATGCAGACAAGGCACAGGCAACAAAGAACGACCCACGTAAATTTGCTTTCGGCAACTTTATGAGAAAGACGAACATAGATGAGTTTCCTCAATTCTTCAATGTTCTTAAGGGAGACATGAGTATTGTGGGTCCGCGCCCTCACATGCTGCATCATACAGAGGTGTATGGAAGCCTGATAGACAAGTATATGGTTCGCCACTTCTCCAAGCCGGGTATCACAGGTTGGGCTCAGGTTACCGGGTTCCGTGGTGAGACCAAGGAGCTCTGGCAGATGGAGGAACGTATCCGCCGTGATATCTGGTATATAGAGAACTGGTCGTTCTGGCTTGATATCAAGATTATCTTCATGACAGCCAAGAGCATTATCTGCCCTGACAAGAATGCTTATTAGGAGTCTAGAAAAAGAGGATGTTCCATAAGTTTGGAAACCAGTTGGCGCATAACAGTTGACCACCGCATGCACATCAGCTGTTGTGCATGCGCATATCAGCTGTTATGCAAGCGCACAACAGCTGTTGTGCGACCGGAGATACTTACTGTCTCAACAACATATTCTATCTCTTCCAACAACATATCCTATCTCTTCCAACAACATATCCTATCTCTTCCAACAACATATCCTAGCTCTTTCAACAAAAAGAAGAGGATGTATCATCAACTTATGATACATCCTCTTTTTAGATATTCTCTTTACTTACTTAGACGGAAGCCTGTTGAGCCAACAGGTAAGGTCATTCAACATTTGGTCGTGATATGGGAAACCATGGGCAGCATCTCGGAATCCCCATCCATGTCCGGCAGTCGGATAGATGTGCATGGTACACTCGTTACCCGCCTTGCTCATGGCAGAATAATAGGCTACGCCATTGGTTACAGGAGGAACAACCTTATCATCAAAAGACATTAGTATGATGGCACGAGGGGTAATACCCGGACGCACAGCCTTATCATTAGACCACTCTTCTACCAGTTTCTTATTGGTATTACGCTCTTCACCCAAGAAATTCACACATGATCCCTTATGAGAGATACGCTCATCCATTGAAATCACCGGATAGAAAAGAATAGAGAAATCAGGTCGCACAGCCGCCTCAGCATGAGTACTGACGGAAGAAGCCAAATGACCGCCGGCAGAAAATCCCATAATTCCGACATCTTCCTTGTTTATTTTCCATACAGCAGAACTATCACGGACGGTACGCATCGCCTGATAGGCATCACTCAACGGAATATTGCGGTTTCCCTTAGGCATACGGTATTTCAAGACGAAGAAAGCGATACCCTGTTTGTTGAAATATTCTGCCCACTGATGTCCCTCATGGTCCATTGCAAGATGAGAATACCCACCTCCAGGACAATCTACCACAGCTCTTCCAGAGGGTTTCTTAGGAAGATAACAGGTGAGTTCACTCTGTCCGTCGCTACTGTTCTTCAATACGAACTTGCGAGCGGTAGATTGAGCTGATGCTGTAATTGCTGTCAGCATCAGAAGAAAAGAAATCATTGTCTTTTTCATTTTTCTGTTTTGTTTTGTTGTTTATATCTTTATTCTGTTTTGCTAAGATAATGCAAAGATAGGCATTTTTTCGTTAACCCTATGTTATTTTTTCTTCTTTTTTTGGTGTTTTTGTTCCAATCGCTTTGATTATTGGTTCTTTTTTGCTATATTTGCAGAAAAATTGCTGTAAACGGCAATCGGAGAAAACATCTCTCTTCTGCCGCTGGCATTTATTTAGGAGTCTCACTTATAAAATATTGACATAGAATAATGAAGGATTTTTTCAAGAACGTGGCAGCCACTATCGTAGGACTGTTTGCCTTCGGGCTGATCATGACCATCCTGGGATTCATCTGTATCATCGGAATGGTGGCATCGAGCAACAGTAAACCGGCACTGAAAGACAATGCGGTGATGGTGATGAAACTACAAGGACAGATTGAAGACCGTACTGAAGACAACTGGCTCGGCGAACTGACAGGCGAGCAGTTTAACAACATAGGCATGAACAGGATTCTCTCTTCTATCCGCAAGGCAAAGAATGAGGATAAAGTGAAGGGCATCTATCTGGAAACAGGTATCTTGGAGACAGATTATGCCACTTTGCAGGAAATCAGAAATGCACTTGCCGATTTCAAGAAGAGCGGCAAATGGATTATCGCATATGGAGATGCTCTCTCACAGGGTGGATATTATCTGGCTTCGGTTGCCAACAAGGTATATGTAAACCCAGAAGGCAATGTGGACTGGCATGGTATTGCATCGCAGCCACAATATATCAAAGATGTAGCAGCCAAGTTTGGCGTTCACTTTACGGTAGTGAAGGTAGGCAAATACAAAAGCTATACTGAAACATACACCGAAGACAAAATGTCGGATGCCAACAGAGAGCAGGTTTCACGCTATATTGGTGGACTCTGGCAACAGATGTTGGGAGATGTGAGCAAAAGCAGAAACATCAGCAAGGATTCACTGAACCGCTATGCTGACGGGCTGATGGTGTTTGATGATACCAAACTACTGAAATCTCGAAAGATGGTAGATGGATTCTGCTATTATGATGAAATCAGAGACGTGGTAAAGAAACAGTTAGGACTGCAGGCAGACGAGACCATCAATCAGGTTGACTATAACGACGTAGATATGACTATAGACGACTCGAATCTGATGGGCGAAGAGATTGCCGTATACTACTGTCAGGGGTCCATTGTCAGGATGGAGACTCCTAGCATCTATGATTCTGAGAAACAGATAGTAAGTACAAAGGTCATCAAGGACCTTCAGGAACTTGCAGATAACAGTCAGGTAAAGGCCGTAGTTCTGCGTATCAATTCGGGCGGTGGCGATGCCTATGCTTCGGAACAGATCTGGAGAGCAGTTAAAGAATTAAATAAAAAGAAGCCGGTAGTGGTTTCAATGGGTGGTATGGCAGCATCGGGTGCTTATTATATGAGTATGGGTGCCCAATATATCATGGCACAACCTACAACATTGACCGGCAGCATCGGTATCTTTGGAGCCCTGCCAGATTTCAGTGACCTGATGACAAAGAAGTTAGGCTTCAAGTATGACGAGGTGAAGACCAACCGCAACAGTGCCTATGCCTCTGCAGGCATGTCACGCCCATGGAGTGCAGAAGAGATTGCCACCATGCAAAACTATGTGAACCGTGGATATAGCCTCTTCCGCAAACGTGTAGCTGAAGGAAGAAAGATGAGCACAGAACAGGTTGAAAAAATAGCTCAAGGAAGAGTTTGGCTAGGAACTGACGCCAAGAACATCAAGTTGATTGACGGATTCGGCGGACTGAGCGATGCCATCGACAAGGCTGCAGAATTGGCTCATCTCAGCAGTTATCAGGCGGTAGAATATCCGGCATTGGCTGGATGGATGGAACAGTTGCTGGATATGGCGGGCGGAAACAAGGGAACATATCTCGATGAACAGTTGCGTCTGGCATTGGGTGATCTCTACCAGCCATTCATCATGATACGCAATATGAAGGAGAAAGAGCCTATACAGGCTGCACTTCCTTACGTACTGAACATACAATAACATTTATAATAAGGTATGCGTACATTAATATATAGACATACCGAATTAAGAGAAAGGAAACAGACATGAGAACAGAAGGCGATCTTATCAAGATCAACGACTGGCTGCTACCACTGAGTTGGATTTATGGCGGCATGGTCAGATTTCGCAATTGGCTCTTCGATATCGGACTGAAAAAGAGTCAGTCATTCTCAATCCCGATCATTTCTGTGGGTAACATCACGGTGGGCGGATCGGGCAAGACTCCCCATGTGGAGTATCTGATACGCTTGTTGCACGACAAGGTAAAGATAGCTGTGCTATCACGTGGTTACAAAAGAAAGACCAGTGGCTATGTGCTGGCAGATAAAGATACGACAATGTCAGAGATTGGCGATGAACCCTTCCAGATGCACAGCAAGTTTGACGATATCTATGTAGCCGTAGACGCTAAGCGTGTGAGAGGAATCGAAAAGTTGCAGAATGAAGAACCGACCAAGGATGTAGATGTTGTATTACTGGATGATGCCTTTCAGCATCGCTATGTGAAGCCCGGTATCAACATTCTGCTGGTAGATTACCACCGTCTGATCATCTATGACAAGATGTTGCCAGCAGGAAGACTGAGAGAACCTCTAAGCGGTAAGAACCGTGCAGACATTGTGATAATCACTAAATGTCCAAAGGACCTGAAGCCAATGGAATTTCGAGTACTCACCAAGGCTATGGACCTTTACCCTTTCCAGAAGCTCTACTTCACCTGCATCAACTATGATACGCCAAAGGGAGTTTTCGAAGACCAGCAGATAGCCAAGGAGGAGTTGAAAAACTACCATGCTCTGCTGGTTACTGGTATCGCATCGCCTAAGCAGATGGAACACGACCTGAAGCCAATGGTCAAGAGTATGCAGTCGCTGAGTTTCGGTGATCACCATCGCTTCAAGAATAAAGACATCACACGCATCAACGAGGCGTTTGAACAGATGCCAGAACCCCGTCTGATTATCACGACAGAGAAAGATGCCGTGAGACTAAAAGAGACAGAGGGACTCTATGAAATAGTTAAGAAAAGCATATATGAACTGCCTATCAAGGTAAGTTTCATGCTGGAACAAGAAGATATTTTTAACGACAAAATCATTAGCTATGTACGAAAAAATTCAAGAAACAGCATCCTGGCTAAAAGAAAGGATGACAACAAGTCCGAAGACAGCAATCATACTGGGAACCGGTCTCGGACAATTAGCTTCAGAAATAACTGACAGTTATGAATTTCCATATAGTGAAATACCAAACTTCCCAGTATCTACCGTTCAAGGTCATGCAGGCAAACTGATTTTCGGTAAGTTAGGAGGTAAAGATATCATGGCTATGGAAGGAAGATTCCATTACTATGAAGGATATGACATGAAGGCTGTAACCTTCCCAGAACGTGTGATGTACGAGTTGGGCATTGAAACCCTCTTTGTAAGCAATGCTTCGGGCGGTATGAATCCGGAATTCCAGATTGGAGACCTGATGATTATCGATGATCACATCAACTTCTTCCCAGAACATCCATTGCGCGGAAAGAACTTCCCTACCGGTCCACGTTTCCCGGATATGCACGAAGCATACGACAAGAAACTCCGCGACCTTGCCGACGATATCGCTAAGGAGAAGGGAATTGATGCAAAGCATGGTGTATATGTTGGCGTTCAGGGACCTACTTTCGAAACACCGGCAGAGTATCGCATGTATCGTGTATTGGGTGGTGACGCTGTAGGTATGAGTACTGTACCTGAAGTGATTGTTGCCCGCCATTGTGGAATCAAGGTTTTCGGCATCAGCATCATCACCGATCTTGGCGGTTTCGATGTACCTGTAGAAGTCAGTCATGAAGAGGTGCAGATTGCAGCCAATGCCGCACAGCCTAAGATGACAGAGATTATGCGAGAAATCATCCGCAGATCTTAAGTATAAATTAAAAATTATTATTTATTTTGGATATCTCAAAGTTAGGTGAATTCGGTCTTATAAACCATCTCACCAAAGGTTATGAAAAGAAAAACGAGTCTACAGTTTATGGTGTAGGCGACGATTGTGCCGTGATGCATTATCCTGACAAGGAGGTGCTCATGACTACAGATATGCTGATGGAGGGCGTACATTTCGACCTTACCTATATTGACATGGTTCACTTGGGTTACAAGAGTGCAATGGTAAACATCAGTGATATCTTTGCTATGAACGGAACCCCACGTCAGATGGTAGTAAGCATAGCATTGAGTAAACGATTCAAAGTAGAAGACATTGATGAATTCTATAAGGGTCTTCGAATGGCATGCGACAAATGGGGAGTAGATATCGTAGGAGGTGATACTACCTCTTCTCTCACCGGTTTAGCCATCAGTATTACTTGTATCGGAGAAGCAGCAAAAGAAGAAATCGTATACCGCAACGGAGCCAAGGAAACAGACCTGATCTGTGTGTCGGGCGACTTGGGCGGTGCCTATATGGGACTTCAACTGCTGGAACGCGAAAAGGCTGTATACTACGGACAGATAGAAGATATCCGAAAGAAGATGGCTGAGGCTAAAGCAAATGGTGATAACGAGAAACTGGCTCTTCTGAACAGAGACTTAGAGAATATGCGCAACTTCCAGCCAGATTTCGCCGGCAAGGAATATCTCCTGGAAAGACAACTGCAGCCTGAGGCACGCGGAGATGTGATAGCACAACTGCGTGAGGCAGGTATCCGTCCTACCGCCATGATGGATGTGAGCGATGGTCTGAGCAGTGAATTGATGCATATCTGCGAACAGAGTCATTGCGGATGCAGAGTATATGAGAAGAACATACCTATCGACTACCAGACAGCCGTGCAGGCAGAAGAATTCAATATGAACCTTACCACCTGTGCTATGAATGGTGGCGAAGATTATGAACTTCTCTTTACCGTACCTATCGGTGACCACGAGAAGATTGAGACTATGGAGGGTGTAAGGCAGATTGGCTACATCACCAAAGAAAATCTGGGCAAGTTCCTCATTACCAGAGACGGACAGGAATTTGAACTGAAAGCACAAGGTTGGAATCCGCTGAAAGATTAATTTCAAACAACGCGGTATTTAGTTAATAAACATTAAGCAAGAGAAAATATTTCGTTTTCTCTTGCTCAATTAAAATATTTATTGTACCTTTGCAACCGCAAAAAGCAAGATGGTGCCATAGCTCAGTTGGTAGAGCAAAGGACTGAAAATCCTTGTGTCCCCGGTTCGATTCCTGGTGGTACCACTCCTCCTTTCATAAAAGGCGGTTACTAACTGTGGTTAGGGCCGTCTTTTTTTTATATCCACACCTTAAGGTAACAGATATTACAAACAAGACAAAGTATAGAATTTATTAAACAAACTAAACTTAAAAAGCTTATGAAGAAGATTTTAATAGCTCTATTGGTCTGTTTCTCATTTGTGACAGCCAATGCCAAAGATTACAGTAAGTATTATCAGAACTTACCAGTTCAGATGCAGCAACCAACATTGCCTAGCATCCCAGACAATCATGTCAGTATCTTAGAATGTGGCGGTAATGGTGACGGACTCACCATGAATACCCAGGCATTTGCCAAAGCCATCAGCAAACTGAACAAGATGGGCGGCGGTCATCTTAATGTGCCTGCAGGTATCTACCTCACCGGTCTCATCTCACTGAAGGACAATATTGACCTGCATCTGGAAAAGAATGCCATCATCGTTCTTTCTGAAGACAAGAACGACCATTTCAAGATAGACAAGACCACAGGAAAGAAAGAAAGCCGTGCTACTCCAGCCATCAATGCCAGCAAGAGAAAGAATATCTCCATCACAGGCGAGGGCACTATTGACGGAAACGGAGAATGGTGGAGACCGGTAAAGCGCAGTAAGGTTAGTGACGTAGAATGGAAAGAATTCCAGGCTATGGGCGGAACTCTTAATGAAAAAGGTGACATCTGGTATCCATTCAATCTGAGACATCAACCTAACGTGGCAGAGAATATGGATGCACAGGAGAAAACCCGAACACACATGATCAGATTCACCAGTTGCGAGAATGTGCTCGTACAGGGTATTACACTTCTGAATAGTCCTAAATTCCATATCATCCCTACCCGATGCAAGAATGTGACTATCGACGGAATCACCGTAAAATGTCCATGGAATGCTCAGAACGGTGATGCAATTGATATCTCCAGCTGTAAGGATGTACTCATCGTAAACAATGTGATAGATGCTGGTGATGATGGAATCTGCATGAAGGGTGGTACCGGCGCAGCAGGTGTGGCAGCAGGTCCTTGTGAAAACATCAACATTCAGGACAACACCGTATACCATGCCCATGGAGGTTTTGTTATCGGCAGCGAGTTCTCTGGTGGCATGAAGAATATTGTTGTTCGCAACAATACTTTCCAGGGAACAGATACCGGTTTACGCTTTAAAAGTGCAGTGAAGAGAGGTGGAACATCAGAGAACATCTATATCGACCATATCTACATGACCGATATCAAGGATGCAGCCATCACCTTTGAGACCACCTATTTTGACAACCATGTAGGTGCCCAGAAGCAGACAACTCCCGTAAAGCAGGAATTCCTGCCAAACTTTCAGGATATCCACATGAGCAACATCTACGTACGAGGTTGCGAAACAGGTATTGAAGCACATGGTGCAGAAGGTATGGTACACGATATCACCATCAAGAACTCCAATATCTTCTACACCAAGGAAGCCAAGAATATCGATGCTGCCTGCAAAATTCTGTTGGAAAACGTACGTTTTGAAAGTTTCGCAAAGTAAATTTTCTACTCAACATTCAAGAAGTCTACTTGACAACAGTAAGCGTATGATCGCAAACCGTGAAATGAATATCAAGACCCTCATAAGGCATTCCATAGACCTTATGAGGGTCTTTCTGGTAATGCGGACGGGGATCTTGGGCAAGTACCTCTTTCAATATTTCAATCTTTTCTGCATTCAATCCCTGCAGACGCAGATGCCTGTCTACATCTTCAGAAATCTCTACATCAAGTTTCTGCCATTTGCGGTCATCAACAAAACCGCTCCTTGCCCCAGGATGAGAATCGGCATACACCACATACGGCTTGATGTCAAATATCGGTGTCTTGTCCATAAGATCAGCTCCCTTAACATGAATGACAGGACCATGAGGAGTCTCCCATTCGATATGAGAAATTTTTACCGATGAAAGACCTATATTATTGGGACGGAAAGGACTTCGAGTGGCAAAGACACCCACTTTCTCATTGCCTCCCAACACAGGAGGACGAACAACCGGACTGTGCGCTTTGTGCCTATTGGCAGAAAATTCCCAAATCAGCCAAAGATAATCAAAGCCCTCCATGCCACGCAGCGCATCAGGGTTACGAAATTCGGGTTCAAAAACAATCTGTCCTTCCAGTTCTGCTACCAATCCAGCCTGTTTGGGTATGCCAAACTTGCTACTGAAGGGAGAACGAAAATATGCTATTGGTTTTATCTCCATATTTACTAATTATTACACCTTAATTATATATAAGACGAAAAAAGCCATGAATTATTTTGCCGTATGCACAAAATAATGTACCTTTGCAGACAGAATAAAAAACAAAAAGAAATGAAAATACAAAGACCATCGTATGAAATCTGGTTACAGAAACCAGGTGAGCTCGGTATCTACCAGCAGATAGAACGAGCAGGAAGAGTATGCTATAAAAGTGAGAATAATACCACTGTGAATTCTGCCAAACCTTTCGTGGATCGGATGGTGCAGAGTGAACACTTTGCCATGCTGGAACATGGAACCGTGTATCTGGCATGCAAACATGGAGAGTTACCACTCTATACCCACAACAAGTTCTCACGTCTGAATACCATAGACGGAAAAGACTATATTACAACCAATCTCCGAGTATTGGCAGAAAACAAGGCGATGGATGATTTGAAATACCTCAGCAACTATGAAGAAGGTAAGCACGAACTCCGTATTACCGTTCATTTTACTACTCAGATTTCCATAACCCGAGAATATAACCGACATCGCGCCAACTCTATGGCAGAGCAGAGTACCCGATACTGCAACTATTCGAAGAATAAGTTTGATAACGAGATTACCATCAACCTGCCTACATGGGTAGTAGCAGAAGGCTTCGATGGTTCACAAGATCCCAGCGACTACCGAATAGAAGATATGTGTGCAGACATTGCAGAAGGAAGAACTGCAGAATGGAGTAAACTCACAACTTGGATATTCGCCAATCAGGCTGCCGAATATGCCTACATGAAACTGATAGAGGCAGGTTGCAAACCACAGGAAGCACGAGCCATCCTACCATTGGACTGCAACACAGAACTGGTTCATACCGCTTTCGTGAGTGACTGGAAACATTTCTTCGACCTTCGCGCATTAGGTACTACCGGTGCACCACATCCTGATGCCAAGATTTTAGCCTTGCCACTGATGGAAGAGTTTAAGCAGAAAGGTTACCTCTAAGGTTTAAAAAATATTAAAGCACCCTTTCAAAATAAAGATTTTCTATTCTTTTGACATAACGAATAGATTTATTTCGTATTTTTGCGGTGTGTTTTTCATAGTATTAGATTTAAGGTTATCAAGATTGGGGCTACGGCGGTAGCCCTTTTTTATTGTCTTTTTCAGCCTTACCTCTCTATTTTTTGCCGATTTTGCCACTTATTACCCCCAAAAACGCATTTTTTTGAAGAAAAATGAAAAAAAGTTGGCGAAAAATTTGGTGGAACCAGAAATTAGTAGTACCTTTGCAACCGCTTAAGAAAACCAAGCTATAGTCATCCAGACTAAAACAATGGAGAGATGGTAGAGTGGTCGATTACAACGGTCTTGAAAACCGTCGTACCGAGAGGTACCGGGGGTTCGAATCCCTCTCTCTCCGCAAGAGCCTTCTGAAAGAAATTTCAGAAGGTTTTTTTTATTTTCCGTATTTGTATATTTCCTTCATATTCATTCACTATCCATGACAAGAAGACTTCAAATGCAAAATTATGCTATATTATTTGGTCATATCAAAGAAAACATGTAACTTTGCTAAAAAGTAAGCTATATGCAAGAAAAGACATGACAATGATAGATCGCTGTTACATAGAAATCACCAATACATGTAATCTCAACTGCCACTTCTGTCCAAAACATACAAGGAAGAAAAGACAGTTGAGTGCTGAGGAATTCGACCTGCTCACCGACAAGATACGCGGGAAGGTCTGTTTTCTATATTTCCACATTATGGGCGAACCCCTACTACACCCTCTTCTACCCGAGTTTATCAATATGGCAAGAGAGAAAGGTTTCAAAACCGTACTTACATCCAACGGCACTCTGCTACCCAAAGCTATGGATCTCCTTGACACACTTCCCCACAAAATACAGCTCTCGCTCCACTCACACGAGAGTAATGCCAAGGGAGAACTCGCCAGTTACATGAACGAGGTGATGACTTTTTCAACCCAAGCAGCAGAGAAAGGAACCTGCATAGTTCTCAGACTTTGGAACCAAGGAGGAAAAGACCGGGAAAATGAAGAAGTAATGGAGCACATCGAAAAATTTGTTCCCAAACCCTGGAAAGAACGACCTGACGGTTACAGACTTGCCAATAATCTCTATCTGGAGTTTGACAGGAAATTCGAATGGCCCAACTTTGATAACCATATCGAAGAAAAGGAAATGATAAAAGGAAACCAGAAATCAGGTATCAGAGAAGAAAAAAGAGAAGTTTTCTGTAAAGCCCTACTCAAACAGATAGGCGTATTGGCAGACGGAACATTGGTACCCTGCTGTTTGGACCACAACGGAGATGTAGCACTTGGAAACCTGCTTGAACAATCACTGGAAGAAATTCTGGCTTCACCCCGTGCCCAAGCCATGATAGAAGGTTTCAAGCACCATCAAGCCACAGAACATCTCTGTGAGACCTGTGAATCAGCCCTGGTAAGAAACAGTTTTAGAGGAAAAGCAAGAAGTTAATAGGAATTATGAAATATTATACAGCAATGACAATAGCTGGCTCAGACAGTTGCGGAGGAGCCGGCGTACAAGCTGACATCAAGACAATGTCAGCACTAGGCGTATATGCCGCATCGGCCATTACAGCCATTACCGTACAGAACACCCTGGGAGTTTATGCCATCCAAGACATCAACCCCGAAATAGTAAAGGGCCAGATAGAAGCTGTGATGGACGACATCCACCCAGATGCCATCAAAGTAGGTATGGTTAACGACCGTACCACTATCCAGGCTATTGCAGAAACCCTGAAAAGATACCAAGGAGAATATCAGCATCTCATCATTGACCCTGTGATGGTTTCCACCAGTGGTTGCAGACTCATGCAGGAGGACGCTCTCAGCATTTTCATACAGGAGTTATTACCACTAGCTACCCTGCTAACACCTAACATCCCGGAAGCAGAGATACTGGCAGGAATGAAGATACAGAATAAGGAAGATATTCAGAACGCAGCTTTAGCCATCAGTAAGTTAGGCTGTAAATATGTACTCATCAAAGGCGGCCATTTCCAGGGAGCAGAAAAGATTGATTACCTCTTCGAAGACGGAAAGCCTATTACCAGTTATCGAGGCCTTAGCGTAAACACACGCAATACCCACGGTACAGGTTGTACCCTATCCTCAGCCATCACTTCTTATCTGGCAAGAGAAATGGATATGAATACAGCTATCGCCATGGCAAAGACCTATCTTTCAGGCGCAATTCTGGCAGGAAAAGATGTACAGATAGGAAAAGGTCATGGTCCGGTGAATCATTTCTATGAACCCAAGGCACTGTTTATCAAATAACAGCCAACACCTTTGTATAAACAAATAAAATCACAACGAACATGAAATGGATAGTAATCACTCTGCCCGATTTTATAGAGAATGAATCAACCTATATCAACCAACTCTTTAAAGCAGGTATAGACCTGCTACATCTGCGCAAACCAGAATCAAATATAGAGGAGTGTAAGCGACTGATACAGGAAATCGACAAGAAATGGCATAAAAAGATCGTAGTACACGATCACTTCGAACTTTGTCAGGAATTTCATCTTCATGGTATTCATCTTAACAGAAGAAACCACGAGATTCCAGAAGGCTTTCAAGGAAGCATCTCACAATCCTGCCATAGTTTTAAGGAAGTAGAACAAGCTCTCCAGACTATATCACCCAAGAACAAAGACGAAAAGAGCGCGATTCTCAAACCTGCCTGCCATTATGTTTTCCTCAGTCCAATCTTTGACAGCATTTCAAAGAAAGGCTACAAGCATTCCTTCTCTAACAAAGACTTAGAGGAAGCAGGCATCAATGGAATCATCAATGAGCGAGTAGTTGCATTAGGAGGTGTCACCCCTGAATATATTCCACAATTGAGAGCATGGAACTTTGGCGGAGCTGCATTCTTAGGTGACATCTGGAACAGAAGAACTGATGCGAACTGGGTAAAATACCTTACCGGAATTAAGAAGAAACTTGCCCCCGGAAATGCCCAGAATACACTTAACAGTTCAAACATTTGGTAGAGGGAAATACACTACTTTCTAATAAGACAGGCCGAATCTCAACAATAAAAATAAAAAAATGCTTTTTTATTTTGTATTGTCTTCGATTTGCACTACCTTTGCACCCATGATATATCCAGATAATTTTGAAAATAAGATAGGATTCAATGAAATCCGCAAGATGCTGCGCGAAAGATGCCTCTCTCCACTCGGAAAGGAACAGGTAGACAAGATGGCATTCAGCAGCGATGCAGAACAAGTTAACGAATGGCTCATGCAGGTGCGTGAGTTCCGCAGACTGATGGAGGAAGTAGAAGACTTTCCCCTACAATATTTCTATGATGTAAGGGAGAGCATCCTCCGTATCCGTGTAGAAAACAGTCACCTGGAGGAGGACGAGCTGTTTGACTTGCGACGTTCACTGTCTACCATAGCAGATATGGTGAAAATATTGAATCACAGCGATGACGATGACGAGCCGGAAGACGGATGGAAAAGAGAGAAAAAGTATCCCTACCCAGCCCTACATCGCCTTTCGCAGGATGTAGTTACTTTTCCACAACTGATTCAGCGCATCGACCAGATACTTGACAAATTCGGCAAGATAAGAGATAATGCAACCCCTGAACTTCTTCAGATTCGCAGAGAACTGGCAAAGACAGAGGGCAGCATCTCACGTACCTTATATAGTATATTGCGCTCGGCACAAAGTGAAGGCATCGTAGAAAAAGATGTTACCCCTACCCTGCGTGACGGCAGACTGGTTATTCCCGTCATCCCTACTCTGAAGCGTAAAATCAAAGGTATCGTACACGATGAGAGTGCCACAGGTAAAACAGTCTTTATAGAACCTACCGAGGTGGTAGAGGCAAACAACCGTGTACGTGAACTGGAGGGTGAAGAGCGAAAAGAAATCATTCGCATCCTCACCGACTTTACCAACAAGGTACGCCCATACTCCAAGGAAATTCTGGACAGTTACCGTTTCCTTGCCATCATTGACCTGATACAAGCCAAGCAAAAACTGGCTGATATCTTCAAAGCCATAGAACCCGAGGTAGAAGACCACCCACACATAGACTGGACCCGTGCGATACACCCATTATTGCAGCTATCTCTACAGAAAAAAAACGAGAAAGTAGTTCCGTTGGATATCATGCTTACACAGGACAAACGCATTCTTATCATCTCCGGTCCAAATGCAGGCGGCAAATCTGTCTGTCTGAAAACCGTCGGATTATTACAGTATATGCTGCAATGCGGTTTGAGCATCCCTGTAAGTGAGCGTTCAAAGACAGGTGTTTTCCAAAACATCATGATTGATATCGGTGACGAACAGAGTTTAGAGAACGACTTGAGTACCTACTCATCTCATCTTCTGAACATGAAGAATATGATGAAGGCAGCCAATAGCGAGACCATCATTCTGATAGATGAGTTTGGTACAGGTACAGAGCCAGGAATCGGTGGTGCTATCGCCGAAGCTGTACTCGACAAGTTCTGCAAGCAGCAAGCTTATGGTGTGATTACCACCCACTATCAGAACCTGAAGCATTTTGCCGACAGCCATGAAGGAGTGGTTAACGGCGCCATGCTCTACGACCGCCATGAGATGAAAGCCCTCTTCCAATTAGCTATCGGCAGACCAGGTTCTTCTTTCGCTATCGAAATTGCAAGAAAGATAGGATTACCCGAAGAAGTAATCAAGGAAGCATCAGATATCGTTGGTTCTGAATACATTCAAAGCGACAAGTATCTTCAGGATATAGTTCGTGACAAGCGATATTGGGAAAACAAACGCCAGAATATCCATCAGCGTGAAAAAGACATGGAGAAAACAATCTCCAAGTACGAAAACGACATAGAGGATATTGAGCGAAGCAGAAAGGCAATTCTCAAAAAGGCAAAAGAAGAAGCCGCAGAACTTCTGAAAGAAAGTAACAAGAGAATCGAAAACGCCATCCGGGAAATCAAAGAAAGCCAGGCTGAAAAAGAAGAAACCCGCCGTATCCGTCAGGAACTTGATACCTTCAAGCAAGAGGTTCAGGAAATTGATACCAAGGAGACCGATGACAAAATTGCCCGCAAGATAGCCCAGATTCAACAACGCAAAGAGCGCCATGCCAAGCGCCAGGCTGAAAAGAAAGAGAATCAGGAAAAGGCTGCAGCTGCACTGAGGAATGCACAGAACAAGACTCAAGCAGATAGTAAACGTGATATTCAGATTGGCGATACGGTGCGCATCAAGGGACTGACTACTGTCGGAAAGATAGAAAACATTACTGGAGATACAGCAACTGCCGTATTTGGAGGAATGAGAACCAAGATGCGCCTGAACCGTCTGGAGCATGCCACAACTCCTGTTGAAAATGCAGACAAGACAGAAGAGCGCAAGGAAAATCTGGCTTCATACGGTATCAGTAAGGAAACCAGAAAGACCATTGACTCTCATAAATCCAACTTCCACCAGGATCTGGATGTTCGCGGAATGCGAGGCGATGAAGCACTTAATGCGGTACAATACTTCATCGATGATGCTATCCTGGTAGGAATGCCAAGAGTCAGAATCCTTCACGGAAAGGGAAATGGCATCCTAAGACAGCTCATTCGCCAATATCTGAGTAGTGTGCCTAATGTGACCCATTATGCAGATGAACACGTACAATTTGGCGGATCAGGCATCACGGTAGTTGATTTTTAGCAAACAAACGTTAAACAACTGAAGTTTTTTGGCAAAACATTTGGCGGGTTCAAAGAAAAACCGTACCTTTGCACCCGCTTAAAAATTGAGACGGACAAGTCTCATACGACCAGCTCCCTCGGAATCCCCCAGGATGGGAACATAGCAAGGGTACTTGGTTGTAGCGGTGCGATATGAATCGCTTGTCCACCCGCCTCTTTAGCTCAGTTGGCCAGAGCACGTGATTTGTAATCTCGGGGTCGTTGGTTCGAATCCGACAAGAGGCTCAAAAAGGAATCTTCTTTCAGAAGGTTCCTTTTTTTGTTTACATACCCTTTTACATAATATATATCATAACTATACACCTGAAACTCCAGTTTCACGAGGATTTATCTTTAATTATATATAAATATTTCCACCCTTTACACCTTATATAATAAAAAAGTTGTATTTTTGCAAATTGATATGTTACATCCGTAGAAATACAATAAAAACAATGAATACAGAAAATAACGAGAATCAGGAAGAAAAGAAAACAAGCCAGCAAATGCATAAGGTTAAAACGATTATCATCGACACAGGCAAGATAAGACAAACCAAAGCATTCGCCCGGCAAGATGGTGCCATCCTCGGAGCTGTCTGGATTGTCAGTTTCGTATGTACCATGCTGGCAGTAGACCCGCAATACCGGATGCTGGGATTCATTTCCAACATTCTCATCATAGCAACCCCATTTGTTGTGGCCAAGCGACTGAAGGCATTCCGTGACTATGCAAGAGACGGACATATCTCTTTCCGTCATGCATTCTACTATTGCATCCAGACATTCTTCAATGCAACCCTTCTGCTTACCCTTGTGCAATATCTTTGGTTCCGTTTTATGGATACGGGTCTATTCATGAACCAACTGCAAACCAACTATCAGATTGTAGCACAAGCGTATCAGTTAACTGCAGGGGAATCTAAAGCCCTTCTTGATGCCGTCAGTATGATGAAACCGATAGCCTGGGCTTCGATGTTTATGATTACCGACCTGGTAGCAGGTGCTGTACTCAGTCCGATTATTGCTGCTGTAATGGCAAAGAAGGATAAACAACAGCATACAAAATAACAATAAATAAGAAACAAACAGATAAATACAAGATAATGGATATTTCAGTAATAATTCCTCTTTTCAATGAGGAAGAGTCGTTACCAGAGCTCTTCGCCTGGATAAAGCGAGTAATGGACTCAAACGATTTTACTTATGAAGTCATCTTTGTGAACGACGGTTCTACCGACCGTTCATGGAACGTCATAGAAGAACTTGCCGAGAAGAACGAGCAAGTAAAGGGTATCAAATTCCGCAGAAACTATGGAAAGAGCCCAGCACTCTTCTGTGGTTTCAAAGAAGCGCAGGGCGATGTTGTCATCACCATGGATGCCGATCTTCAGGATTCTCCAGATGAGATTCCGGGACTCTACCAGATGATTAAGAAAGAGGGATACGACCTCGTGTCAGGTTACAAGCAGAACCGTAAAGAAGGAGATCCTCTGAGCAAGACCATCCCTACCAAACTCTTCAATGCTACTGCACGCAAAGTAAGCGGCATACACAATCTGCACGACTTCAACTGCGGTCTGAAGGCTTATCGCCTCGACGTAGTTAAGAATATCGAAGTATATGGTGAGATGCACCGTTATATCCCATATCTAGCCAAGAATGCAGGTTTTGCCAAGATAGGCGAAAAGCCTGTTCATCATCAGGCAAGAAAGTTCGGCAAGTCAAAGTTTATGGGATGGAACCGCTTTGTAAATGGTTATCTTGACCTGATGACTCTCTGGTTCCTGAGCAATTTTGGCAAAAAGCCAATGCACGTATTCGGCTTCCTGGGTAGCGTCGTATTCTTCATAGCCTTCCTATCGCTCATCGGCTTAGGCATAGACAAGGCCATCGACCTGCACAACGGCATCTACGGACATCTCATTACCGATTCACCTTACTTCTTCATTGCTCTTGTAGCGATGGTTTTGGGTAGCCAGCTGTTCCTTGCCGGATTCCTGGGCGACCTTATCAGCCGCCAGAACCCAAACCGTAACGATTATCAAATAGAAAAAGAAATAAGATGCGGAAAATAATACCTTTCGTCGTTTTCATGGTTCTAGCCATGATGGGATGTACATCTCTCGACTGCCCACTCAACAATACTGTATATACCAAATACAAGTTGATGGGCGACAACAAAACGCTAAAAGACACGCTAACGATTTCTACGAAAAAGATAGCAGGAACAGATAGCGTGCTGATCAATAAGGATGTAAACGTAGACAGTTTCAGTCTGCCTATGAGTTACAGCCTGGATGAAGACGTATTGTTTTTCGAGATACATACCCTATCGAAGCAAGTATTCAAGGACACCGTGACTGTATCAAAGGAAAACCGCTCTCATTTTGAGTCGGTAGACTGCAGTCCATCGTTCTTCCATACGATAACCGATGTTAAGACTACTCACAATTATATTGACTCAATAGTCATCAATCAAAAAGAGGTAAATTATGATGCATCCAAAGCACATTTCTACATATATTTTGGCAGCCGCAACTAGTATGCTATCCCTATTTGCTGTTCTCCCCTCTCAGGCACAAAGCAAGAAGAAGATCATAGAGCAGCAGCCTGATACCATACCTTTTTTTAGAGGTATGGCTGTGGGAGTTGACCTGATAGGTCCCGTACAGTTGATGGTTAGCGACTATGGGCAGTACGAAGCATCTCTCCGTATCAATCTGAAAGACAAGTATTATCCTGTTTTCGAATTGGGTTATGGAAAGGCAGATGCCAGCGATGAGGCAACCCGAATCACCTACAAGACCAGCGCTCCCTATTTCAGATTAGGTGTAGACTGGAATCTTCTGAAGAACAAACACGACGACTACCGTCTGTTTGGCGGTTTCCGTTATGCCTGCACCTATTATGAATATGACCTGAGCGCCCCACCCGTTACTGACCCAGTATGGGGCGGCGAAACGCCCTATGGAGGTAATGGCATTTCCTGCAACTATCATTGGCTGGAAGGCGTAATAGGTATTGATGCCAAAATCTGGGGGCCAGTCCGTATGGGTTGGAGTTTCAGATACAAACGCCGCCTCTTCAAGAACGATGGAGAATTAGGCAACACCTGGTATGTGCCAGGCTACGGTAAGCAGGGAGGTTCACGCCTTGGCGGAACATTCAATGTAACCCTTGAGATTTAAAGACTTCATAATGTGTAAAGAATGAAAAAAAAGAAACTTATCTGGCAAATTCCATTTCTGTTGATACTTATCATTGGTACCATCATTATCATACGTCAGCAGCATAATACGCCCTATCAGAAAGATACCGGCTTTATCTTTGGCACCATCTATCACATTACCTATCAGAGTGATACCAACTACCAGCAAGAGATAGAATCAGAACTCAAGAAGGTAGACCAATCCTTGTCTCCTTTCAATAAGGCCTCTGTCATCACACAGGTAAACCAAGGTAAAGATATCGAAGTAGACGAAATGTTTACCGAAGTATTCCGCATGGCAGAAAGCATCTCGAAAGAAACCAATGGAGCCTTTGATATTACGGTTGCCCCAATGGTAAACCTCTGGGGCTTTGGATTCAAGCAGGGGGTACCTCCTACGAAAGCCAAGATAGACAGTATCAAAACGCTGGTTGGTTATGAGAAAGTAGCCTTGGAAAAGGGACGCATCATCAAGCAAAATCCTAAGATTATGCTTGACTGTTCTGCTATCGCCAAAGGATATGGCAGCGACATTGTTGCCAGATTCCTGAAAAAGAAAGGTATCAGCAACTTTATGGTTGAGATTGGTGGAGAAATTGTAGTAAACGGTGTTAGCGAGAAACAAGTGCCTTGGCATATTGGTATCAACAAGCCAACTGACGATTCTACCAATACGAGTCAGGAAATTCAGGATGTACTTGATATTACCGACATTGCCATGGCTACGAGTGGTAACTACAGAAACTTCTATTATAAAAACGGCAAGAAGTATGCACATACCATAGACCCAAAAACAGGCTATCCTGTACAGCATAACATCTTATCTGCAACGGTTTTAGCCAAGAACTGTGCTACAGCCGATGCCTATGCTACCTCGTTTATGGTAATGGGAATGGAGGGTGCAAAACAGATTCTGAAAAAGCATCCGGACCTCTGTGCATATCTCATCTATGCTGACGAGAAAGGACAAAACAAGATATGGTATTCACCGTCTCTCAAAAACAAGATATTAAATAAATAAACTTACATGTCAACCAATAGACTATACGACAGTTTATTATCACTCCCATTATTCCTGGGAATGACTTGCTATGACTTCCAAAATGTAGCTGGTAAAACCCGTTTTGACTTTCAAAAACTGGAAGCGGGTGAAACTATAGTTGAAGAAGGCACCAGTTGTACACGTCTATATTATTTAATCAGTGGAGATATTAAGGTGATAACCCAGGCAGATGACTACGGCTATCAGGTAGAAGAAGACATTTCGGCACCGGAATCATTCCAGCTGGAACGGCTTTTCGGTCTTACCCAGCGCTTCACCCACACTTATGTGGCAAAGAACAACTGCAGCATCATGTCAGTCAGCAAACAAGAGATCATGAAGTTATCCGATGAATATGAAATATTCCGCATCAATCTTCTGAACTTGGTCTGCACCCAATCCCAAAAGAACAACCGCAGACTGTTCAGAGTTCCTGCCAAGACACTGAGTGAGCGTCTGATCCGTTTCTTCGAGAGCCACAGCGTCCGCCCGGCAGGCGAGAAAATCTTTCATATCAAGATGACCCGTTTAGCAGAAGAGATGAATGTAAAGCGCATCTATGTATCCAAAGCCCTCAACGAGCTACAGTCAGAAGGACTTATCCGGCTAGAACGAGGCAGAATCTATATCCCTGCACTGGAAAATCTCATCAAACGCTAAAGAAAGTATAACGACCGATAAATATAAGTTAAAAACGTTTATTATCAAAGCAATAACGCATTTTTTTGCTAACTTTGCAGCTAAAAAGTAACAATATGCAAGACAATACAATACAGAATAGAACCAACCCATTCTTCGTGCCTTACAATACACCGCACGATACAGTACCATTCGAACGAATCCGTCTCGAAGATTATGAGCCAGCATTCATGGAGGGAATCCGCCGTGATGACGAGGCTACAGACAAGGTTGTAAACGATCCGGCAGAACCAACCTTTGAGAATACCATTGCAAGAGTTGATCCCGATAAGGGCGAACACTATTACGACCTCTTGAGCCGTGTATCTAACGTATTCTCTTGCATGATGAGTGCTGAAACCTGCGATGAGATGGAAGAGATTGCGCAGAAGATGAGTCCGATTCTCACCAAGCACGCAAATGACATCACGCTGAACAAGAAACTCTTCGAGCGCATCAAGTTCGTTCACGATCATCCAAACAGAGAACTGACACCAGAAGAAAAAATGCTTCTGGACACCAGCTATGACGGATTCGTACGCAGCGGTGCACTCTTAGATGAAGAAGGCAAAGAGAAACTTCGCAAACTTACAGAAGAAGCCAGTATGCTCACTCTGCAGTTCTCACAGAATCTCTTAAAAGAAAACAAGGCATTTACACTCCATATCACAGACGAAGCTCAGCTCGACGGACTTCCAGAAACAGCAAAAGCAGCCGCTGCGCATACCGCCAAAGAGCAGGAAAAAGAAGGCTGGATCTTTACACTCGATTATCCAAGTTATTCTCCTTTTATGACCTACTCTACCCAGCGTGAGCTCCGCAAACAGATGTATATGGCACGCAATACGGTATGTACCCATGATAACGAGCAGAACAACCTGGAAATCTGCAAACGACTGGTAAACCTGCGCAGAGAACTCGCCCAGTTGCTCGGTTTCGAAACCTATGCCGACTATGTTCTTCGCCACCGTATGGCAAGCAATACAGAGCATGTATATAAACTTCTCAACGACCTGATAGAGGCTTATAAGCCAACGGCAGAAAAGGAAGTGAAAGAAGTGGAAGCCCTTGCCAAGAAGCTGGAGGGTAAAGATTTCGAAATGAAACCATGGGATTTCGGCTTCTATTCTCATAAACTCCAGATGGAGAAATATAATCTCGATGCAGAAATGCTTCGCCCTTATTTCCAGCTGGACAAAGTGATAGACGGTGTGTTTGGCCTCGCCAACAAACTGTATGGCATCACCTTTAAGGAGAACAAAGAGATACCGGTATACCACCCAGACGTCAAGGCATACGAGGTATTTGATAAAGACGGCAGCTATCTGGCTGTATTCTATGCCGACTTCTTCCCTCGCAAGGGCAAGCAAGGAGGTGCCTGGATGACAGAGTTCCAGGGACAGTGGATAGACCATAAGGGCAAAAACATACGTCCTCACGTAAGTGTGGTCATGAACTTTACCAAGCCAACAGAGGAAAAACCTGCTCTCTTGACATTAGGAGAAGTAGAAACCTTCCTCCATGAGTTTGGTCACAGTCTTCACGGCATGTTTGCCAATACCCGCTTCGAGAGTCTTTCGGGAACCAACGTATGGTGGGACTTCGTAGAGTTGCCATCACAGTTTATGGAGAATTATGCAATAGAGAAAGATTTTCTCCGTACATTTGCCTTCCACTATCAGACAGGTGAACCATTGCCAGATGAACTCATAGAGCGCATCATGAAGAGTCGCAACTTCATGGCAGCCTACGGTTGCTTGCGCCAGGTAAGTTTCGGATTGCTTGACATGGCATACTACACCCAAGAGAAAGAATTTACTGCCGACATCATGCCTTATGAAAGGGAAGCCTGGAAAAAGGCGATGATATTGCCACAGTTGCAGGAAACCTGTATGACCGTACAGTTCTCCCACATCATGGCAGGAGGTTATGCCGCAGGATATTATAGCTACAAATGGGCAGAAGTATTGGATGCTGATGCTTTCAGTGTATTCAAGAAGAATGGAATCTTCGACCAGAAGACTGCTCAAAGTTTCCGTGACAACGTACTCTCTAAGGGGGGAACAGAGCATCCTATGGTTCTCTACAAACGGTTCCGTGGACAAGAGCCAACCATCGATGCACTGCTGGAACGTAACGAAATCAAGGTACAACATAAAAAATAAGAGGATGGCAAACGAACTTTCCAAACAAACCAAGCTCGACCTTCGCTATTTGCGAATGGCACGTATATGGGCTGAAAACAGCTATTGCAAACGCCGACAGGTAGGTGCACTGGTTGTAAAAGATAAAATGATTATCAGTGATGGCTACAACGGTACACCGAGCGGATTTGAAAATGTCTGTGAGGATAACAACGTAACCAAGCCATACGTTCTCCATGCGGAGGCTAATGCTATTACGAAACTGGCTCGCAGCAGCAATAACAGTGAGGGAAGTACGCTTTACGTCACCGCCTCTCCATGTATAGAATGTGCCAAACTGATCATACAGTCGGGCATCAAGCGTGTTGTATATGCAGAGAAATACCGTCTGGACGATGGTATCAAACTGATGCAACGGGCAGGAATCAAGGTAGAATACCTCAATCCTGAAGAAAAGACATCTTCTGTAGAAGATTAGAGATAAGATAGATAAAACGTTAGTAAAAAGAGAATTGTTATGAACATGAGTAAGAATAAGACCAACCGCTTTATGCCATTCATCATGGCATTCTGTGTTGTGATAGGTATTATCATCGGAACATTCTTTTCCAACCATTTCTCTGGAAATCGCCTCAACGTTATCAATAGTGGAAGCAACCGTCTGAACAACCTGCTCCATCTTATTGATGACCAATATGTAGATGCCGTGAACATCGACTCGCTGGTAGATAAGGCAATTCCACAGATTTTAGCAGAACTGGATCCACATTCCGTATATATCAGTGCTAAAGACGCAGCTCAGGCCACCGACGATCTGAAAGGCTCGTTCTCGGGTGTAGGCGTAGAGTTTGTCATCCGCCAAGATACAATACATATACAGAATGTGATACAGAATGGTCCTGCCGAAAAAGCCGGACTTTTGGCAGGAGATAAGATTGTAGCCGTAGACGGCAAACCTTTTGTAGGAAAGATTGTAACCAATCAGGAGGCTATGCATCGCCTGAAGGGTCCAAAGGATACCAAGGTGAAAATCGGAGTTATACGATATGGAAGCAAGAAGGTTCAGACCTTTAACGTAACCCGAGGTGAAATACCGACAAAGAGTGTTACAGCAGCTTACATGCTTAACGACAAAACTGGCTATATCCGTATCAAGAACTTTGGCGAGAACACCTATCCGGAAATGCTGATTGCTCTGGCCAAACTCTCACAGCAGGGATTCACCAACCTCTGTATTGACCTTCGGGATAACTCAGGTGGTTACCTGACGGCTGCAGTAAACATGGCAAACGAATTCTTGCCAGACAAGAAGCTCATCGTTTACACACAGGGACGCAAATCGCCTAGACATAACTATACGAGTGACGGTAAGGGTGCCTACCAGAAGATTCCGATGGTAGTTCTCATCAATGAAGGTTCTGCATCATCTGCTGAAATCTTTGCGGGTGCCATGCAGGATAATGACCGTGCTACCATCATCGGACGACGCTCGTTTGGTAAGGGACTGGTTCAGCAACAGATAGAATTCCCTGACCACAGCCTCATCCGTCTGACCATTGCGCGCTACTATACTCCTTCAGGAAGATGCATCCAGAAGCCATATACTCTGGGAGATGACAAGGATTATGAGCAAGACTTGCTTGACAGATATCAGCACGGAGAGTTCTTCTCACAGGATAGCATCAAGCATACAGGACCTGCTTATCATACAGGTAACGGCCGTATTGTCTATGGCGGAGGTGGTATCACCCCAGACATCTTTGTTCCTGAAGATACGCTCGGCATGACATCCTATTTCAAGGAGGCTAGTATGAGTGGTCTCATCTTGCAGTTTGCCTTCACTTATACAGACGATAACCGTCCGAAGTTGAACAACTTCAAGGAGATGATGGAACTTGCCGATTATCTTGACAGTCAGGACATGGTTGAACAGTTTGTCAGCTATGCTGATAAACGTGGTTTGAAACGTAGAAATCTTTTAATCAAGAAATCACACAAGCTCCTTGACCGTGTCATCGACAGCCGTATCATCTACAATATGTTGGACGAGCAGGCATGGACCCAGTACATCAATCTTGATGATCCAGTCATCAAAAAGACGCTGGATGTATTTGAGAACCATGCAGCATTTCCAAAGAAACCGGAGCCAGCCAAAAAACGCGCTGCGAAGAAAGCAAAGATAGCTATGGCGAATACGCCCTACAACTATTCTTCCTTACACCATAATAATTGTATGATAGCAAATGCTTAAGGCATGGACAAGAAAGAATTAAGAAAAATCATAAAAGACAGAAAGCGACAGTATTCCTCAAGACAACTTGAGGAACTGTCGCTTTCTGTATTATCACGTTTAGATTCCAACCCGCATCTTCAGAATGCCCAAACCATACTGATGTACTATTCGCTTCCTGATGAAGTGGACACCCATCATTATATAGACCAACTTGTTTCCAGGGGAAAACGGGTGATACTGCCCGTTGTGCTGGACGATACGAATATGGAACTGAGAGAATATTCCGGAGTTCAAGACCTGAAGGAAGGAGCCTATCATATACTTGAACCGAAAGGCAAGATTTATCCGGAAGAAAAATATCCTGAGATAGAACTTGCCGTAATCCCAGGTATGAGTTTCGATATGAAAGGCAACCGGTTAGGAAGAGGAAAAGGCTATTACGACAGATTTCTTGCCCAGATTCCACATGCATACAAAATAGGAATCTGTTTCGACTTCCAGAAAATCAAAGAGGAAGGACTCCTTCCTGTTACCCCTACAGATATATGCATGGACGAAATCATATAGCATATAGAGCGGGGAATATTAATAAAAGCGTATATCTGCAATAACCTGAGCACCAACCTGTTCATTCAAACGGTGAACAAGGTTAGCACGGCTCATCGTGAGGTCAGCCCTCAATGCAGCATTCTCTATCTTTACATAGAGTGTCTGGTTCTTGATAAACTTATCACCACAATATGCAGCAATATTATCCCCTACTACAGAATCCCAACTCATGATCAGGCGTTTCTGCTGTAAAGGAGTCTCCAACCCTTCCTTTCTCAGAAATTCGGGCAAGAGTTCTGCTATAGACTTTACTTTTCTTCTAAACATATTCTTACTTCATTATTTCCCCATTCTCTACATAGAATATCGTATGATCTCCCTGCATGTTCTGGAGAATCTTATCCAAATGATCACGGTTCGTATCTGTGATAAAGATCTGTCCGAAATGGTCGCCGGCAACCAGTTTCACAATAGCCTCAACCCGCTGTGCATCCAACTTATCGAAGATATCATCCAAGAGGAGCAAAGGAAGCGTATTGGAACTCGTGCGTTGCAGGAACGTAAATTGAGCCAGTTTCAGGGCAATCACAAAAGTTTTGTTCTGCCCCTGACTTCCCTCTCTCTTCATCGGATAATCACCAAGCAAAAACTCCAGATCATCACGGTGAACACCATGCAGAGAATACCCTACAGCACGATCCTTAAACCGGTCGCGCTGGATAACATCCAACAAAGGACCTCTCTGGCAATGAGAAACATAGTGAAGACGGACCTGCTCCTTATCACCCGAAATCTGCTGATAAATCTGCTGAAACAGCGGAACCAGTTCGTCAACAAAAGCCTGCCGTTTCTGGTACAGCAATTCACCATTACTCGCCATCTGCTGTTCCCAAAGTTCCAGCAGCGTAATATCAGGCTCCTCCTCCATTTTCAGCAAAGCATTTCTCTGTTGCAAAGCCTTATTATAGTTGGACAAAGCCTCTATATAAGAGTAATCATACTGGGAGATGACCACATCCATCAGTTTTCTGCGCTCTTCACTTCCTCCTTCTATCAGAGAAACATCTGATGGAGAAACCAGAATCAGAGGGATAAGTCCAATATGTTGCGAAAGACGTTTATACTCCTTCTTGTTTCTCTTGAAATGCTTCTTGGTACCCCGTTTCATGCCACAGTAAACATTCTCTATCTCCCCCTTATCATTATCATAATTTCCCTCCAGCATAAAGAAAGGCTCATCATGAGTAATAATCTGGGAATCGATAGAATTATAGGCACTCCTACAGAAAGAGAGATAGTAGATGGCATCAAGGAAATTGGTCTTTCCCATGCCATTATGTCCTATCAGACAATTGATTTTGGGCGACAACTCCAGATTGGCGCTCTTTATATTTTTAAAGTTAATAATGGAAATATTCTTTAAAATCATAGTCTCTTTTCTGCTTTTATAGTGCAAAGTTAGCAGAAAAAGAGGAAAAAACAAAAAAAATAGGCTAGAAATTTCAATAATTGAATAAAATTGAGTAAATTTGCAGAAGTTTAGCGGCATTCCACAATTTGAAAGCTAACTTTCTATTGAACAGATTGCCCCAAAGCCAGAAACTAAAAAGTATAGAATAATAAAAAAAGCAAAATAAAAATGGCAAACAACAACGTACAGGCTCAGGAAACAGAGAGCCTAAACATTCGTGAGGCCTTCTTCTTGAAGTACAAGAAGGCAATTATCATTGCAGTAGTAGCTATCATTGTTATCATTGCAGGTGTATTCGGTTATGTATCTCAGATCTCAGGTCCTCGTGAGGACAAGGCTAGCACTATGCTTGCTAAGGGTCAGACCTACTTTGCTAACCAGATGTATGAGCAGGCATTGAAGGGTGATGGTGCAGGCTATGTAGGTTTTACTAAGATTGCTGACGAATACAGCAGCACAGATGCAGGTAACTTGGCAAACCTCTATGCTGGTCTTTGCTATGCAAACCTCGGCAAATGGGCAGAAGCTCAGAAGAGTCTGGAATCTTTCTCTTCAGAAGACGACCAGATGATCAGTCCTGCTGCTGAAGCTGCCTTAGGTGATGCTTATGCGCATCTCAACCAGCTCGACAAGGCTGTAGATGCTTTCAAGAAGGCTGCTTCTATGGCTGACAGCAAGGCCGAGGATGGTACAAACAACAGTCTTTCTCCTGTATTCATTATCAAGGCAGGCGAGATTCTCGAAAGCCAGGGTAAGAAAGATGAAGCTTTGAAGCTTTATCAGGATGCTAAGAAGAAGTATGTTAACGCTATGCTCGTACAGAGTGGCGAAATCGACAAGTACATCGAGCGCGCTTCTAACTAATCTGTACTGATAACAATTCGAAATCAATATGGCAACAGCACTTCATAATTTATCTGAATACGACTTTACTAAAATACCAGACGCCAGTAACATGTGCTTTGGTATCGTTGTAGCAGAATGGAATCCTGAGATAACGGGCGCTTTGCTCGACGGAGCAGTAAAAACACTCGAAAAACATGGAGCTCTCACCGAGAATATCCATGTGAAAACTGTTCCAGGCAGCTTTGAGCTTATCTATGGAGCCCATCAAATGGTTTTGAATGGCGGCTATGATGCAGTCATCATTTTAGGTAGTGTGATACGTGGTGAAACTCCTCACTTCGATTACATCTGCGAGGGTGTTACCTACGGAATTGCCCGTCTGAATGCTACTCAGGAAATTCCTGTTATCTATGGTCTCTTGACTACCAACGATCTGCAGCAGGCTAAGGATCGTAGCGGCGGCAAGTTGGGTAACAAGGGTGATGAGTGTGCTATAGATGCTATCAAGATGGCTAAGTTCTAGTCTTCACAACGAGAGTTGATAAACTGAATGTTATATATATAATAAGGTATAAGCATATGAAACTCTACCAGCTATTGCAGTCGTTTGAATTTGAAGAGATTTTTCCAACAGTCAATGTGATGTTTCCAAATGCACAGTTGCATCGCGATATTTTTGAAAAAGCATTCGATATGCTTTGCAATATCCAACCTATCACATCCAAAAAGGTTATCAAGTTTGAACTGATGGAAGATCCTGACTCAAATGATATGTTTGTTGGAGCAAATGATAGCTGTTTTCAGTCCACATGGGATGTATGCCTGGGAAAGGAAGTCAAAAAAGGCAAAGGCGCTGATCTCAATGATGTAGAACTGGCAGCCAACTGCTTACTCAATGTTCTTTTCATCGGACGTCATCCTCAAGGATTTGACAAGGACTACAAAAAGTTATTGAAATAAACTATCTTTAAAAGGTAAAAGGGTAAAAAGGTAAAAAGGAAAAAAGCCTACCCCCCTTCGTGCCCCCGTCCCCAGCGATTCCATCGCTGGTCCCCTAAAAAAAAGGTAAAAAGAGCACCCTAGCTTAACATTCCGCTAGGCTCTTTTTACCTTTTTACCTTTCAACATTCAACATTCAACATTCAACATTCAACATTCCTTATTCCGCCCCCGGCTCGCCCAGATATTCGAAGATGGTGGATACCTGGCGGGGAGGGAAATACTGGCTATGTTCCTGGTAGCCTAGGCGCTGCAGCTCGTTCCAGAGAGGCACACAACGCTTGATCCATTCCATGATATGACGGCGCGCTGTCGCCCCGTCGGTTGTGTCGGGAAAGTAGAGCAGACCGAGTTCGGTCTTGCTGTACATACGTTGGGGATAATTCATAAGCTTTATATTTTTTACAATCCTTCTACACCATGATCCTTAAAGAAACCTACCATGGCTGTGGTCATATAGCCACCCGTGTTCATCTTCTTGTTCGAACGCCTGCAGTTGGCTATGTAATAATCCTTTCGCAGGAAGAAGTCCTCCAGGTCGCCAATCATATCTAACCTGAGATAGCCGCTCAACTGCTCAGCCTTCTTCTCGCTCACATCATAATTGCATTGCAGCCGGAGTTTCAGTTTGCTCCGCTGCCCTCTCAGTTCGCTGCTCACTTCTCCACCCTCTGCAGTTTCACCTGAAGTGCGACGGTCGTGCAGAGTAAAGGTGATGTGCTCTGGCAGGTGATGCTTCTCTTTTTTACCCTCCTCCAGAAAGAAAGGCTTATAGGTAATATACTGGTCGATGATGCGGTTACGGTAAAGGCGCTTGAGGTCTTTGCAGGCAGTTACCAGACATTTTCTGTCCAGTTCCGACCAGGTCTTGTAATAATCAGCCCTGCCATGCATCAGTTGCTGGAAGTGCGCCGTTTTGCAGATGGTGAATCCCTTTGCACCCCAGCAGTTCATGATGAGATACAACTTGATGCTCGATGCACTGCGGCATTGCTTGATGGCATTGAGGTCGATATGGCTGACTCCCTTTTCATAACTGTAGAAAAACCGTATCACGTTGTTGTCGAAGCGGAATTTTACCATCCAGTTCTTATGCCGGTCTTGGTATATCTCACTCTTAAACAGGCATGCAAATTTCCGGTATAATGTCTGTTTTTTCAGCTTGAACGGCAGCAGGATGGGCTGTGAATCTATACGCTTGATGGCATCGCGCAATTGCGGATAATGATGAGCACCATAAGGAAACTCCGACAGCTTCATGATGACATCGGTGTGGTCTGCAGCTCTCTGTTCTGCGGTGAAGCCATTAAAAGTCTGTGAAGTCACCTGATAAGGCACTACATAGTCTTGAATAACTTTCTGGGCATGCCTGATAATCTGTAGAACGATTTTGAGTTCTACCACCGAATAGTTCTGGTAAGACAATCCCTGAACGCCAAGGATGGCTATCAGTTGTTTCTCTTGTTGATTTGCCTGAGGGAAGGACTGCTGCCCGCCCGGAGGCTGTTGATTAAATTGTTCCATTTCCGTTTTCTGTTAAAATCGTTAGAGGCCTACCGATTGGGGCAAGTCTTGGTTATAGTTTATTGAAAACCGGCATGGAATTGGAGTAAGGAAACAAACAAGATAAATGAACAATCACAAAGGAAAGTTTTCCCATCATCGCTCTTGCTTCCAAAAGTCCTTACTTCGCATCCATGCCGATAAATTTTTATCAAATTTATCAGGCATAGAATGCCCTGTAAGGATTACCTTTTGGTCACTCACCTTTCGGGATGGGAAGTCCTACTCAATGAGCTATGTTCTAATCCTTAACCGAAAGCTATTCCCGGTGTCCTTCATCGGGAGGAGAATCACATTCTCCGCGCTTTCATGATGCAAAAGTAATATTTATTTCAGACTTATGCAAATTTTTTGAAGAGAAAAATGCATTTTAATAGCTGATTTGTCGAAAAAAAAAAATCTTTTTCTTCCCGTATTACGTATAGTGTAATTGATGTAAATGTATATATATAATATACTTGGTATAGTATAGGAAAGAAAAATTAGCATTTAACTGTCTGATATTCAAAGTCTTGCATTTTTAAGATTTGCCAAGATAGTCATTCGGGCATATCAGAAAATACATGATTGGCCCTGATGGTACCTATTATTGGCCCTGATGGTACCCTCTGAAAGACTAAATTGCCCTGATAGTCATTGCCCACCCAAATGAGGTAAAAAAATGATGTTCTTCCGTTTACCAACTGATGTGGCTGCGTCGGGTTAAGGATATGGCTGAACTGGGTTACGCAGACGGCTGGATTCGCTTACTCAGACGGCTGGACTCGCTGATTGAGCCACTTGAGTAATCTGACAAAGCCACTTGAGTAAGCTGATTGAGCCACTTGAGTAAGTTAACTGAGCCACTTGAGTAAGTTAACTGAGCCACTTGAATATTCTGCAGCATACGCTTGCGTGCAAAAGTATACATAATTGAGCCAAATAGAGCACAACTGGTACTTATCGTACCAAAGTGGACAAGTGGGGCACCGCCGATGTTGTATCTTTGTATCAGCATTCGGGAAGAGACCGGTGCACAACATGATTATTCACAATTTTAAAATTTTATGTATTATGGCAATTAATTACAGTTTAGTAAAGCTTGCGTCAAAATTTGGTGACAAAGCAGGAGTTCCTCTTTTCTACGCCCGTGCTCAGATGAAAGACTCCATTTCGCTCAAGAAGTTCGCGAAGTTGATCTCTATGCAGACCACTGTATCCTATGCGGATGTAACAGCCGTTCTGGTCAGTATGCAGGAGAACATGATCATCGAGTTGCAGCGAGGCAACCAGATTGATTTCGGCGAGTTGGGCAAGTTCCGCCTCCAGCTTACCAGTGAGGGTGCTGCAACCGCTGCCGAATTTAAGAGCGACATCAACATCAAGGGTGTGAACATCCAGTTTATCCCGGGCAGCGATCTTGCCAACATCTTCGTAGGTATGGAGTTTGAGCAGGTTGCATCACGTGCCGTACAGAAGGCTGCCCTCAAGGCTGAGAAGGAGGGTGCCAAGACTCTCGACATCGAGGAGGCTAAGAAAAAGCCTGCCAAGGACAATGCTCCTTCTGGCGGCGATACCACGGGTGGCAACACCTCAGGCGAGCAGACCGGCGGCACAGGCAGTACTGGCAATGGTGACACTGGAGACGGATTAGAATAATTAACCTTTTAAAACAGAATAGATTATGACAGAAAAGAACAAGCAGAAATGGAATGAGATTCTCAAGTTTGCAGTAACCGTACTGACAGCTCTTCTCGGGGCGTTAGGCGTTTCAGCAGGTGGACTTTAGAAGGATGCCTATGAGAGACATCGATATGATAGTGGTGCATTGCAGCGGCAGCCGCTGCGATCACCGTTATACGATGAAGATGCTGCGCTACGACCATGTTCATAACAACGGCTGGACTGACATCGGCTACCATTTCTACATCACGCTGGATGGAGTGGTTCATGCCTGTCGCCCGGTAGAGCGTATGGGTTCTCATGCCCTCGGTTACAATGCGCACAGCATAGGCATCTGTTATGAGGGTGGTCTTTCGCCATCGGGCTGCATCAGCGACACCCGCACTCCTAAGCAGAAGGAGTCGATGAAGCATCTGATTCAGGATCTTCACCACCGTTTTCCGGGCATCCGTACCATCCTGGGCCATCGCGATTTGCCTGGCGTTCAGAAAGCCTGTCCGTGTTTTGATGCCACGAAGCTCCAGTACCTCCTGGATGCTTCCTGATCCTCTTCCATTAAGAGGGCTTTTCAAGAGCAGAATCCCTCTGAATTTATTTAACAAGTTAGGGCGCATCCAATCCGGATGCGCCCTTTTTCTTTGTCGTCATATTTCTTTCATTCAACACTCAACATTCAACATTCAACACTCACCATTCAACACTCAACACTCAACATTCAACATTCAACACTCACCATTCAACATTCACCATTCTCTAACTTTTTCAGAAACTTTTCACTGAAATCTCTTGCGGGTTTGAAAATAAAGTCGTAACTTTGCGGCATGGATATTTAAAACAGATGATTATGAAGCAGGTAGAAGAAAGATATATCAGCTTGTTGACCGACTTCGGTTTCAAGCGAATTTTCGGAACAGCAATGAACAAGGATTTGCTCATTTGCTTCCTCAACAGCTTGTTTAATGGCAGACAGGTTGTGAAGGACGTGAAGTATCTGAATCCAGAGCACGTAGGAGATGTCTATACTGACCGCAGAGCCATCTTTGATGTATATTGCGAGGGCGAAAACGGTGAGAAGTTCATTGTAGAAATGCAGAATGCGTACCAGACGTATTTCAAGGATCGCGCCCTCTTCTACTCCACTTTCCCGATTCGCGAGCAGGCCCCCAAGGGGAATGAATGGGATTTCAAGCTCAATCATGTCTATACCGTAGCCCTGCTCAACTTCAGCATGAACGAGGACGCATTCGACAAGGAGAAAATCCGCCATCATGTACAGTTATGCGACACAGCTACCCACAAAGTATTTTACGACAAACTCGAATATATCTATGTAGAGATTTCCAAGTTCAACAAATCCCTGGAACAACTGGATACTCTATACGAGAAGTGGCTCTATGCACTGAAGAATCTCTATAAGCTTACCCAGCGCCCTAAAGAACTGTGCGATAAAGTCTTCGACCGTCTCTTTGAGGAAGCCGAGATAGCCAAGTTTACTCCGCAGGAAATGAGGGAGTACGAGACCAGCAAGATGGCATATCGCGACATCAAGAATTCCGTAGACACTGCCAAGCGTGAAGGTATAGCTGAGGGTAAGGAAATTGGTATGAAGGAAGGTATGGAGAAAGGTAGAGAAGAAGGCAGAGCTGAAGGCAGAGCTGAAGGCAGAGCTGAAGGCATGTCCCTGCGAAGCCTTGAGATTGCCAGGAAGATGCTGGCAAAGGGTATGGATGATGCATCGGTCATGGATATGACGGGGCTGACGGCAGAAGAGATAAAGCTGCTGAAAGCGGAGATGTAGATTTCGAATATTACCATATAATCAAGGGTCTATACGCCACTTATCATCGTGGCATATAGACCCTTGTCGTTTCCCGTGAGGTGCGGGTAAATATAATTGCTGAGCACCTAATACTCCTGCCCAGCTTAGGAGTTTATCTAATGTTATTAATTTCTAAATATTTGTTGATTTATATATTCTACTTCCACATTTTATGGATAGGAAACGTTTTCCAAGAAATTGTACACGTTTATGATCCGGAGAATTTGCATACTTCTCAGATTCATCAGATTGCCACGCTTCAATATCTTTTTTTGTCATAACCTTTTGATCTTTTGACAAAGTTAAATCTACAGATTCAGTAGATACATTATCAAAGATACGGATACCTGCAGCGGAAATATTACCTAATGTCACCGATCTTAGTTGTGGACAATCGGCAAAGGCAAAGTCACTTATAGATGAAACTCTCGGAGCATAGATTGTTTCAAGACCAATACAATCCTGAAAAGCCACCGACTCTATACTCTTTACATCTTGCAAGTAAATTGATTTCAGCGGTTGACAATTCAAAAATGCACTAGACGGCAAAGCCTCAACTCCGTAAACAGTTAATTCTATACTGCCTTCACTTGCACTGCTTAGAGCTTCTCTTATAGCATCAAACACACTCTTATCTGCATTTGCAGGCAAATTTCTGATTTCAATGTTCTTATTGCCCGCAGCCAAAGCATTTTTTATAATTAGTACAGCATTTTCTGTAGTTGTTACAGCATCGCCACCAGTAATGTCATCGCCAGGCCCCCAATCCGTAACACTTACATTTCCTATTGTAGCTTTGTCCTTACCTATTTTTACATCATAGGTATAGCTCATAGCTTTTTCAAGAGCAGGAATTCCAGTTACATCCAGAACTCTAGTCTGAGTAGGTTTGCCCTCACTATCATTGTATGTCACAGTGAGTTTTAGGAAATTCTGTGCATCATTGTCTGCTCCAGGAGATACCAAAGCATAGAATACATTGCTGCCATTTTCTTCTTTTTTATAAGTTTTGATGGCTGCGTAGCTGTCACTTTCTCCTGCAGGAACTTTCAGCTTAGAATAAACTTCTACGGCAGAAAGCGTAGGGTTAAGATCTTTGAACTCATCTCCAAACCCGCTTACTTTGACAATGACGCGAGCCGTCTGACGTTCAAAGTTCAATGTCAACTGTCTGTCGGAAGGTATATATGCCTTTTCTATAGCTTCTCTGCTTATCATATAATCTGACTTCTCTATTTTGTCAACTGTAGATTGGTCTGCTGAGACATAACCTACAGAGAAAGAATTGGTGGTACTTTCATCCGCCTTCTCAGGATAACAAGCCTCGAAAGCCTGGGCATTACCCGTCCAGACCAGATAGTCACCAGCATTCGCAGGTGCCCATACCTCGCCCGTCTTCTTATAAATCACGGTTTTACCCTCAGTAGTTACGCTGATAGCATCGTTCTCATTAAAACTCTGTTGTTCCGCTTCTGTACCCAATGGATTACTACGGGTAAAAATGCTGTTTCCACCAACGTTGGCAGTAATCTTCACCTCATTGGCAGCAGTGTTAGTGCCCTGCTCGTCATCTGTAGAGCAAGCGGCAAGCATTGCTATAACTGCAAATGCTCCCATATATCTTGTAATCTTCATATCTTGTCTATTTTAAATGTCAAACAATTCTTTAATCAGTCTCTTTTTCGGTAATGGTTTCTTCTCCCCAAGGTTTCGCACTTATGGCGCCCCCTTGCACTACATCCTTACCAACCAACAGATGCAACTCATATTTTTTACCAGATTCAAATAGCGCATTGTCGGTGCCAGTCCAGATGTAATCAGTGCCATCCACCTTGAACTTAATACATAATTGTCCTGCGTAAACTCTCTGCGGAATCACAATGGCAGAATATTTGAAGGTGGCATGGTCGGTTGTTTTATCAGCCTTCGTGAATGCTACAGTTTCAGGAGTAATGGCTTTTGATGCCATGCCGTCAAATTGAACACTTATAGGGTCTGCTGCAAAATTCACCTTACTGCGGATCAAGGTGCCATCCACCTTGACATCAGTTACGGTTGCTGACGTAACAGGCTTTTTTTCATCCTGATTAAACTGGTCTCTTAACTCGATAGTAAGATTCAGCTGACTGAGAAGATGGGTGAATGTGACATCAACCGCTTTGCTGGTATTCAATTCCAAACCAGGCGTGAATCCTGTTTGCTTATATACAATAAGGTCGGATGAATAGTCTTCAGCATTGCTTTGGTCTTCTTTTACAGAAAAGGCATAATCAGTCTTTCCGAAGACTTTAACTTTGCCACTTGCATCTTCTGTAGTCTCCTGATATGGCGCATAAGCCAGAATATCAACAGCGGTAGTTGAATTCTGCCAAAACATCTGGGTAGCAGGAATCCAATTGCTGCCTTCCTTTGTTACCTTGATATTATCATAGGTATATTTTTCGCTATTAGCATTCTTGATGCAGAAGCCAAACGAATTAAGCTTGTCGGTGCTGTTTCCGTAAGAGGCACGAGTATTCATGCCATCTACACTTGTCATGATTCTAACCACATTATCCATTGGATAATTGTTCTGTGCCAATTCATCCTCACTAGAGCAGCTGGCAAAAACTGCCGTTGCCAAAGCTGCCATTGTTAATATTTTAATTGCTTTCATATTGTCGAATTTTATGTTTTAATTTTAAGAAAGTTACTCGTGAGCCTCGCCCTTGATAGGGTCGCCTGTAGAACCCCAGCCAGAGATGTTTACATCGCCAAGTTTTATGACGTCACGTCCAACCTCTAGGTTGACTGTAGTAATCTTGCCACTCTCAAACTTGAAAGGTGTGCCGTTGTCGTAGATGAAGTCCTTGCCGCCAATGGTGATAGTAATCTTCTGAACACCATCCTGCGGGATGATGATGGAAGCATATTGCTTGTTGGCGGTTAATGCAGGCATGTCGAAGTCTGCTTTATCTTCTGCTACAGCAGATGGGGTGACAACCTTGGTCAGATAATTGACGGTTGC
>CDZB01045616.1_pt1 | contig 89240 bp, 82 predicted proteins | sample 554961 | NCBI WGS metagenome assembly CDZB01 (sample SAMEA3182106, study PRJEB8094) | gut metagenome | biome: human; feature: gut; material: Stool; isolation source: human stools | place: Canada | collected 2013-02-26 | reverse complement strand
TTTTTCTGTTGGTGGAAGTTATAGGGATCGAACCTATGACCCTCTGCTTGTAAGGCAGATGCTCTCCCAGCTGAGCTAAACTTCCGAAAGCCTATATACTATATCATATCTCGCCCTGAATTGCAAGCATTTTTTAAGGCTTTCAAAAAATTTTTTGAGAAAAATTTTATGAAAAAAGGAACATATTTCCCGCATGAAATCTCTCGCGGGTTTTGGCCCTTGGAAGCCTTGCGGCTTTACGAAGGGGGAAGCCCAAAGGAATCGGAATGATTGCAATAAAAAAGATCCGACCATACCGCCGATCGAAATCGGTTTCAGATTCGGATCCTGATGAATTGGAGCGGGAAACGAGACTTGAACCCGCGACATTTACCTTGGCAAGGTAACGCTCTACCACTGAGCTATTCCCGCATACTCCGTCCGCACTGTTTTTCTGTTGGTGGAAGTTATAGGGATCGAACCTATGACCCTCTGCTTGTAAGGCAGATGCTCTCCCAGCTGAGCTAAACTTCCGAAAGCCTATATACTATATCATATCTCGCCCTGAATTGCAAGCATTTTTTAAGGCTTTCAAAAAATTTTTTGAGAAAAATTTTATGAAAAAAGGAACATATTTCCCGCATGAAATCTCTCGCGGGTTTTGGCCCTTGGAAGCCTTGCGGCTTTACGAAGGGGGAAGCCCAAAGGAATCGGAATGATTGCAATAAAAAAGATCCGACCATACCGCCGATCGAAATCGGTTTCAGATTCGGATCCTGATGAATTGGAGCGGGAAACGAGACTTGAACCCGCGACATTTACCTTGGCAAGGTAACGCTCTACCACTGAGCTATTCCCGCATAACTCCTGCAATCGGACAGCCCGCCGTCCTTATGCTTTCATAATATACCACATCTTTTTCCGAATTGCAAGCATTTTTGCGCCCCGTTTTCAAACTTTTTCCGTTTTTTCAAAAAAATTGTGCGATATCGTTGACAACGGCAAAGGAAAAGGGTATAATAAAAAAAATCCTTTTAGGTAAGGAGAAGAAAATGTTCTTTTCGAAAGCTTGGTGGCGCGGATAATTCAGCGTTCGCAGAAACGATTATGTTTTGCGGATGCGTTTTCGCGTACGCAGAGCATATCGGAAGAATGATACGTTTATCATACGAGACCCGACGGTATGTTTTGTAAAAGCAGCCCCGGGTCTTTTATTTTATTCGTTTAAGGAGAATTTTATCATGAAACAGACCAAGACGACAAGCACGGGGTACTTCGGAGAATTCGGCGGCGCGTATGTGTCCGACAGCCTGAAGCGGGAACTTGACAACGTGTATGCCGAATATCTTCGGCTGAAAAAGGACGCGGCCTTCCGTGCGGAGCTTTCTGTGCTTCAAAAAACGTATCAGGGCAGACCTACGCCCCTGTACTACTGCAAAAAGCTGTCGCGGGAAACGGGTGGCGCCGACATCTATCTCAAGCGTGAGGATCTCAATCATACGGGCGCGCACAAAATCAATCATTGCATCGGAGAGGCGCTGCTTGCCAAACACATGGGAAAAAGCACGGTGATCGGCGAAACGGGAGCGGGACAGCACGGCCTTGCTCTGGCGACGGCGTGCGCGCTTTTAGGCTTGAAATGCCGCATTTTTATGGGAGAGACGGACGTAAAAAAACAGTTTGTCAACGTGCAGAAAATGCGCCTTTTGGGCGCGGAGGTGGTCTGCGTCACGCGCGGCGGAAAGACCCTTAAAGACGCCGTGGACGCCGCGTTTGAAGAGTATGCCCTCACCTATGAAGCCTCGCTTTATTGTATCGGCTCCGTAGTGGGGCCTCATCCCTATCCGACGATTGTCCGCGATTTTCAGTCGGTGGTGGGCAGGGAAGCGCGCACGCAGTTTAAAAAACTTAAAAACGGACTGCCCGACGCGGTGGTTGCGTGCGTGGGGGGAGGCTCCAACGCCATCGGTATTTTCAGCGGCTTTTTGGCCGACTCCGCCGTTCGTCTGTACGGCGTCGAACCGTTGGGCCGCGGCCCCGCGGCGGGGGACAACGCCGCCAGCGTCACGTTCGGCAGGCCTTCGGTCATGCACGGCTTCAAAAGTCTGGTATTGGAGGACGAAACGGGGGCGCCCGTCGAAGCGTATTCGGTGGCCAGCGGTCTGGATTATCCCTCCGTCGGGCCGGAGCACGCTTATCTCAAGGAGATCGGACGGGCGGATTACGTAACGGCGACGGATAAGGAGGCGCTCGACGCTTTCCGCCTGCTGTCTGTCAAAGAGGGCATCATTCCTGCCCTGGAAAGTGCCCATGCCGTGGCGTACGCCCTCAAGCTCGCCCGAGCGCTGGGCAAAGGAAAAAGTATCGTCGTCAATCTTTCGGGCCGCGGCGATAAGGACGTGGATTTCGTATTGGGCCGCGATCGGACGGAATAGTTTAGAATGCGGCGGTTATACGGCCGCATCGCCCCGTTCGCGTTTGTAATAAAAGAGATATTGCTGGAAAATCCCCGCGTTGGGGCCGAATTTTGCGACAAAAAAACGGTTGATTTTTTCTCTGTCCGTTTCGGCTCCGCCGAAATTTTCCCGATACAACCTCGCAATCCAGGTATCGACGGGGAAGGCCGCCGTTTCGCGGAAAGCGAACAGAGAAATACAATCCGCGACTTTATTCCCTATGCCCGGGTATGCGGTGAGCGCTCTTTTCAGTTCGGCTCCCGTTTTTCCCTCGACGGAAGAAAACCCCTCCTCGAGAAGCTTTTTCGAGGAAGCCGCGACGTATCTCGCCCGATACCCGAGCCCCAGCGAACGATAAAAGTCTTCGTCCTGTTCGGCCAGCCGCTCGAGGGAAGGAAAGGTATAATAATCATATCCCGCAAAACGTTTTTTTTCGCCCAACGCGGCGCACAGCCGCGACAGGGTTCCCTTGATGCGCGGGATATTATTTTGCTGGGAGACGATAAAGCTCAAAAGACATTCGGCTTTGTCCTGATTTAAGATGCGCAGCCCGCGGCCGAAGCGGACAGCTTCGGAAAGCACGGGCACGCCGAACGCTTCCGCTTCTTTCAAAAGCGCGGCGTAATCGGTTTCAAGGTCGAAGTAGCCGCGAAAGTATTGCTCGTCCGCCTCTTCGCAGGAGACGCGCACCTCTGCGGCGCATTCCTTCAAAAGGCAGGCTTTATCTGCGGACAACACAAGCCATGCGCTTTCCCCGCAGTGAGAAAAGCGGAAGGTCTGCCCGCATTCGAGGGTGGCTTTCGGGGAAAAATATTCGTTTGGAAAAGTAAAAGTAATCATAAAGATAATAGGGCGCGGTTAACCGCGCCCGTTTTGCGCTTAAAGAGCGCGGATGGATTCCACGGGCTTCTTCCTGGCGGCATGATAGACGGGCAGGAAGGTGGCAAGGACGGCCGTCAAAAACGCCACGCCGATCAGCATGAGAATGGACAGCGGCCCGAATACAAATACGGACGCGCCCGACAACAGTACCGCAAATTCTTTGTTCAGCACGGCGCATATGACGCCTCCTCCCACGATCGACAAGAGGACGCAGATCGCCGTGATCACGAAGGACTCCGAAAAGAAAATTTTGAACACGTCGAAGCTTCTCGCACCGACCGCGCGGAGAATACCGATCTCCTTTTTCTTGTAGGAAATGGAGGCGGAAATAAAATTACACAGCAGCAGGGCTGAGAATATCGCCAAAACCAGCCCCGCCCACAAAAATACCTGCGAGAGCGTTTTCACCATATAATTGACTTCCGCCAAACCTTCCGAAAGGGCGTTGCCGAGCAATATTTTGCTGTCGTCGTCGGCGAATTTTCCGACGGAGGAAACGATTGTATCCGTCGTCGCGGAGGTACGGTCATAGGGCAGAAATATGGCGCCGTACACTGCGTTTTCCGGCTCGACGTACTTGGTGACGATTTCTCTGCGATAAAATTCCTGTTCGGGCTCGGAATACAGCTCGTCGGAAACGATCTTTGCCTTTTCATAGTTTTCTTTGTCGAGGATGACAAAATTTTCGCCTGAAGAATATTTATCCGGTTCCGGGCAAAGTATGCCGACGGGCATGCAGCGCTCGGAAAAGGAATGGCCGGCCGAATCGAGTTGTAGAGAGACTTCGGGCAAGGCGATTTCCCATTTTTTTATAAAAGCAGTCGTTTCGGTGAAAAATCCGAGAAGTTCCTGTTTTGTGAAATTTTCACCGGTGTTATAATTATGTCCGTAAGCCAAAAAGCCGAGCTTCGATTCTATTCCGGGAGACAAAACAATCATATTTCCGTTTTCGTCAAATTTGGGATTTCCGTCTTCGTCGTACTCGTAAGCGTCGCATTGTTCGTAACTAAACTCTGCGTAGCGCCGTTGCGCTTCGTTGCGTTGTTCGTCCGTTTCGGCGTTCCGGATAGCGTTGTTAAGCTCGGTGTTTTTTTGCCAGAGCAGCGTTTTCACAAGACTGGAGAAATAAGAAGGGGAAAGCAAAATTTCGTTTTTGGCGAGAGAGGTTTTTTCGGAATCGATAAAAAGAGGCGTAAAGACGTCTTTTACCGTATCAAATTCGGTGTAATAAGCGGAATATGCGCTTTCGTCGCCGTACGTCAATTCCAACGTATGGTTGGAATTGAAATATTGCCAGAAATCGATATATTCACCGTTGCCGAAGGGATTTTTTTTCTCTATAAGTTCGTCGTGGAAAAACGCCGCCTGATAAAGGCCTCCCCGAAGATCGTTTCCAAACGAGTTGGACAGGTTGTAATCGGTATTGGTGCGGTTTTTAATCGTATCGTAACGGGCGGGCAGAGTTCCGCAGTCGAAAATTCCGACGATCGTGAAATTTTTTTCTATAAGATTCAATTTTTTGCCGATGAGACAAGTTCTGTCCTCCGTCAGCGTGTATCTGTCGTCGGAACCCGTTTCGGGATTGTATAAACCCCTCTGCAGGATACAATCCGCCGTATAGGAAGAAATGCAGATCTCGTCTTGGCTTTGCGGAAATTTTCCCGCCAGAAGCCGATCGGCAAAGCCCGCCCCATCGGACGCAGACAAAAGGTAGGAAATCGAAGAATTGTAATATTCTCCGTAGTCTCCGGGATAAACGTTGTTTATCCCCAGACCGTATTTGACGGCTCCCAAAACTTTTTTGCCGTATTGCGCTTTGTACGCGTTTACTTCCTCTTCGGTAAATTTCGTATCGCTTTCGCTTTCCCACTCATAGTTCAGCTTATCGCCCTCGTAATCTCTGTATATAACTTTATATTTTTTATTCAGCTGCAGGGTGGTATAATCGGAGTCGAGCAGACTCTTTTTCAGCGTGGCGCTTTCGTCGTACACCATCATGGTGGACAGCAAGCCGAACATGACGAAAGACACCATACATAAAAGAATGGTGAAAAAAAGGCGGACGGGTTTGGCTTTCAGCCCCGAGACGCCGATTTTGACGGCGTGGCGCACGGGCAGCTTGGAGCGGATAAAGCTGCTTTCCTGCGGCGAATAGTTTTTCTTGGGCGTTGCGTCGGGGGAGGTCTCTTTGAATACCTCTTTCTCCCCGTCGTCCGTGAGCCGCGCCGCCTGCTTAAACGTTTTTACGTCTTTTTCGCCGCCCGCGATGACGACGCTGCCCTTTGTTTTCGATAAAAAGGCCTTTATTTCCTCGAAATCCGCCGCCGTCAGCTCCGCGCCCGATTTGACGCACAGGGTGTCGCCCGCGGCCGAAAGATTGCCGCTCAAGGCCGTGCTTTTTTCCTGCGTTTTGGTAACGTCGGAAATAACTTTTCCGTCCTTAAGCTCGATTACCCTGTCGCCGTACAGCTCGGCAAATTCCCGATCGTGCGAAACGACGATGACCAGCTTTGATTTCGACAGTTTTTTCAGGGTGTCGAACACCTGCTTTCCCGTTGCGGAATCGAGCGCGCCCGTCGGTTCGTCCGCCATGATGATCTCGGGGCTTTTGACGAGGGCGCGGGCAATGGCGATACGCTGTTTTTGTCCGCCCGACAGGGTATTGGGCTTGCGCTTGGCATAGCCCGTCAGATCGACTTCCTCCAAAAGGGCGGCAATCGCCTTTTTGTCCTTGGGCTTTCCCTGAAGCTCTAAGGCGAGCGCGATATTGTCCTCGACGGAAAATTCGTTGAGGATATTGTATTCCTGAAATACAAACCCGACGAAGGTGTTGCGGTAGCTGTCGAAATCGCTCTGCGTAAAGTTTTTGCTGCTTCTGCCCTTGACGACGATTTCGCCGCTCGTGGGCGAATCGAGGCCGCCGCAGACGTTCAGAAGTGTGGATTTGCCGCTGCCGCTTTTGCCCAGCAGAAATACCATGCCCCTTTCGGGAAAGCGCAGGGAAACGTCGTCCAGCGCGCGGACGTCCGTTCCGCCTTTGGTCTTATAGACCTTTGTAAGATGTACTGATTCCAACATATTCTCTTTTTCCTCCTTGGAACATTATAACATATAACGGATAAATTAATCAAGTATATCACAAAATTTTTCCGCGCTGTAAAATAAAGGCAACGAATTTGCGGCGCTCTATTGACAAAGGGGGAAAGGTATGGTATAATAAAAAAAGTCAAAAATATTTGAAAACGAGGTATTTTATGAAATATGCGTTGAGAGGCATTACTGCCGAAGAACTTACCTACACGATCAATCGGGTGAAAATGGAAAGAAATGCGAAATTCGAGATCAAGCCCCAATTCTCCCGCACGATCCGCCGCGTTCAGGAAAACGACAAGCTTTATTTCGTCTCTTTGGAGGTGAAGGTGGAATCCACCGAGGCGGAACCCAAACCCTTCAATCTGAAGGCGCGCCTTGTCGGTATCTTCGAAGCCGAGGAGGTCAACACCGACGAGGACAGACAGGTTCTCGCCATCAGCACCACCGAAATCGTCTATCCCTATTTGAGAAGCGCGGTTTCCGCCCTGACGGCGAACGCCTTTATCAATCCTTTGATCCTGCCCGTCATTCCCGCGGGGACGATGTTCCCCGAGGACAGGGGCGAAAAGAACGCTACGCTCTCTTTCGAAAATCCCGACATGCTCAATTAAAACAAATCAAAAAACAAAAAGAGAACGGCCGAAAGGCTGTTCTCTCTGTTTTAATGCGGGCGACTTAATATTGAGCGGATTCGATCACGCCGCCCCCGAGACATTCGTCGCCCCGATAGAGCACGGCGTATTGTCCTTCCGTGACGGCGCGCTGCGGTTCGCAAAAATCGATATGAAGCCTGCCGTCCGCTTTCCTCGTCACTTTTACTTTTTGGTCGGGCTGGCGGTAGCGGAATTTTGCAGCGCACTCGAATTCCTTTTCTTCGGGCGGAAAGGGGATCCAATTGAAGCCGCTTACTTCGCAGGATTGGGAATAGAGTGGCGATTCGTCGCCGTGGGAAACGTAAAGGACGTTGTGTGCGAGATCCTTTTTGACGACAAACCAGCGGCCCTGTTCTTCCTCGCCTTTTATGCCGCCGAGATCCAGGCCCCGCCTTTGGCCCAGGGTATAGTACATCAGGCCGAGATGTTCGCCGACTTCGCGCCCCGATAGATCGAAGATTTTTCCTTTTTGAGCAGGCAGGTACGAGCTGAGAAATTTTCTGAAGTTGCGTTCGCCGATAAAGCATATACCCGTGCTGTCCTTTTTTTTCGCCGTCGCCAAACCGTTTTCAAGGGCGATTTTACGCACTTCGGGCTTCTGAATATCCTGCAACGGAAAAAGTACGTCGGACAGCTGCCTTTGAGACAGCTGATTGAGAAAATAAGTCTGATCCTTATTTTGATCGGCGGCCTTCAAAAGGCGGTGGATGCCGTTTTCGTGGGAGATTTTGCAGTAATGTCCCGTGGCGATATAGTCGGCGCCCAATTTTTTTGCTTCTTCTAAAAAGGGACCGAACTTGATCTCGCGGTTGCACAGTACGTCGGGATTAGGGGTGCGACCTGCCTTGTATTCGGCGAGAAAATAGGAGAAAACGCGGTCGAGGTAGTCCTTTGCGAAGTTGACCGTATAATAGGGAATGTCGAGAAGGCCGCAGACCCGACGCACGTCGGCATAATCCTGCTCCGACGTGCAACAGCCGTTTTCGTCGTTTTCCTCCCAGTTGAGCATATATAATCCGATCACGTTATAGCCCTGCCGTTTCAAAAGAAGCGCCGCAACCGAGCTGTCCACTCCGCCGCTCATGCCCACTACTACCGTTTTCGACATAAAATTTACCGCCTTTGCCGCCGCATAAGAGGAAAAAAGGGTCTGCGACGAAAAATTTTTTTACTTTTTTGAAAATAGTATAGCATAAACGCTTGCAAAATGGAAGCGAAAAAGGGTAAAATATAGTAGTCCCTTTGAAAAAGGATTATGTTGGCTTGTAAATAGAAATGTGCCCGTGGTGGAATTGGATACCATTAGAGCCTCCGACGGTAATATGTTATCCACAGCAAACCACAATATATTGTGGTCTTCAAGAGTTTTATATACCATATATTGCGGTTTCATTTATCCAAAATGAAAATTTACACTCTTTTTACACTCTGAGAGATAAAATGATACCCGACGGCAAAAAATAGCCAAAGAAGAATTTTCTGAAATTTCTATTTTGTTTTCTGTATATATTTTAGAAAATTTTTGAAAATATAGCATAAAAATACAAAATGTGCCCGTGGTGGAATTGGATACCATTAGAGCCTCCGACGGTAATATGTTATCCACAGCAAACCACAATATATTGTGGTCTTCAAGAGTTTTATATACCATATATTGCGGTTTCATTTATCCAAAATGAAAATTTACACTCTTTTTACACTCTGAGAGATAAAATGATACCCGACGGCAAAAAATAGCCAAAGAAGAATTTTCTGAAATTTCTATTTTGTTTTCTGTATATATTTTAGAAAATTTTTGAAAATATAGCATAAAAATACAAAATGTGCCCGTGGTGGAATTGGATACCATTAGAGCCTCCGACGCTCCCGGTCCGGGTTCGAGCCCCGGCGGACACACCATGAAAAAGAACGAATTTTTCAAAATTCGTTCTTTTTTTGTTCTATATGCTCTCGAATATATAAAATATTTGCAAAATAATGAAATTTTTATTCTTTTTAAGAGTGTAAATTTGAGTGTAAATTCTTTCAATCGGGCAAAATACAACGTTTATGATGTATAGAAATATTCATGGAGGTTTGTTTTGTATAAAGATAAGCCGCTTAATTATGTTTTTTAGGAGAGTGTTGCTCGATTAAGGCTCGTTTGCCGCCGCTTTTATAAGCGGCTTCCCAGTTCATTAAAAGGGTGATACGAGCGCGGATTTTCTTTCTGCTCTCTATTCCCCAGAATTTAATTACGGTTTCTTTATACGAAAGATTGTGTTTTACCATATATTCAATTACTGTCAGTTTGAAATAAAGAGTATAGTAACCTTTGTCTTTTTGCTGAATATGGACAGGTTTGATGTCGAGTTTGGCTTTAGTCTTTTTCTTGTAAGTAGGGGGAGGGCGTTTCCCTTCGGGAAGATTGTTTACAGCCTTTAAGGTGGCAAGTTCGAGTTCGTCGTAATTAATAATCCAGCGGTTGCCGTTTTTTATAGAAAAGACTTCGGGAGAGCAAAGCTGCTGTTCAATCATTTGTAGAGAAACGTGGAGATGGGGGTGGAGGCGTTTGAAATCGAAAACGGCGTCGTCGTGCGCTCTCAATCGCGGTTGGCTCCTATGGTGCTTTATGGCTTTCGGGTTTACGGCTGCCGCGAAAGCAGGGAAATCAATAATCCATTTATCGTTAAGAATAAAATGGTGAATCCCGTATTGCTGAACAAAGCGTCGTAGATTAGGTTTGCGGACGATGGTTTGAGGATCGTTTTCCAAAAAGGCTCGGTAAATTTCACCGGAAGTCCACATGATCCGTTCATTGGGGACGTGATCGTCTGCAATCTCGGTATCATCGGGTTTTTCTGCTGATAAGAGCAGATAGAGTTCGTCGAGATTGACGAGCCAGGCGTCGCCGTATTTGAGAGCTGTGAGCTGTCCCGAATGAATAAGCGATTCGATAAAATGTCTTGTAATGACGGTATCGGGATCGGCTGCGTGCATTTGCGTTAAAACGTCTGAAATTTTCCTTAATCTGGGTAAGTACATGATAAACTCCTTAGTTGTTTTTATGGTTGAAAAAGTTGTCGAGCGCATCGGCGGCGTTTTCGTCGCTGGTTTTGATAAAGTGGCTGTAAATATCGCTGGTGGTGCTGGTGCGGGAATGACCGGCTCTTGCGGCGACAGTAACGAGCGGAATGCCTTTCGCGATCTGTAAGGTAATATTGGTATGGCGGAGGCTGTGGAGAGTAAAATGCTCCATTCCGGAATCGCGGATAACAATTTTAATCCAGGTTTCAAGAGTGGCAGGATTAATGAGGTCGCCCTTTTGGGAAGTAAACAACTTATCCGACGGCTTTATGTAATCTCCACAATCCTCCCGCATTTTTAACCAGCTTTCTCTATACTCTTTGAGAACATTTATCAAGACTTGAGCAACGGTAATGGTCCGTTTAGAACCTTCCGTTTTCGGCTCTTTCTGAAACACACCGTAACCGGAAACATAAACGACGGAACGTTCCACGCTAATAGTGCGTTTTTCGAAATCAATATCGTGCCATTCGAGTCCGCATACTTCGCCGCGCCGGAAGCCCGTTAAAAGGAAAATCAGCATAGCGGTTTTGATGCGTAAATTATGGTAGCTCATGAGGAAATCAAAAAAGGTAACAGCGGTTTTGTCGTCCATAAAGCGAATGGGCGTAGTCACCTTTTTGGGATAATCGATATAATCGGCTTGCGCGAAATTATCCTCTACGAGCCGATTTTTCTTTGCAAGAGACAACACGGCTCTGACGGTACGTTTAATTTTATTATTCGTTTCCCAGGCATAGGGTTCCTTTTTTTCGATAGTATCGAAAAGCTTATTGAACGGGATTTTTGTGGCGCGGCATAATTCGTTCGACCATTTGACGCCCACGGATTGTCCGCGCAAGGCGTGAGAAAGAGTGGCCGCTTGAACATGATAGTCGTATCTGAGATTTTTATAGTCAAAACCGTAAGATTTCAAAATCTCTTTGAAATTAGGTTTAGGCGTAATAATAGAAACATTGTGTGTTCTGTTATCGATTTCATTGAAAAAGTTTTGGATAATGGCGGGCGTTAATTCTTTGACTTTATAGCCTCCGATACGAGAGCAGGCAAAGTCTAACGCTCTTTTTGAGATTACGTAATAAGAAAGCGTCCATTTTCTTTTTGTTTGTTCGAGCCAGTTGTTGGCAAAATCACGAAACGTAATGGTAAGGGGATCACTTCTTGCAGAACAGCCTGAAATAGAGGCAATCACTTCTTTTTCAAATTTGTCAGCAACGATAACCGCTTCATTATCGGCTTTTTTTTCGTTCATGTTTTCGTCTGCGCGCCACGTGGACGTTTCAACGATTTCCTCACCGCTGCCTTTGTCTTTAATCCGCACTTGTATATCGTAAACAAGGCGTCCGTTCTTTAACTTTCGTTTTCTAACAGTAGCCATAAAATTAATCCTCCATATTTAAAAATTTAAGTAATTCGTCAAGGTTGAGTAAGTATTTCTTATTCAGCCTGACATTGGTGATCTTGTCGGTTTCACATAACTGTTTAATAAAGTTATAAGTAACCGCCGAGCCGGGATCGAGTTCCTTAATCGTTTTAAGCGCGTCCCGAATAGTTCTCATTCTTGCTGCCATTTTAATAACCTCCGTATTGAAAATTTGGAAGATACTGCAAAAACCGAAAAAAAATTCAGTAAAAGTATTACCTTCGCGGGAAGTATAACAAAAAGGCGTGGTACAAGAGAAGAACGGTTTGGGACAATATAGGGTACACTTACGGCTAACATCGAGTACACCAGGGATAGAAAAGGTATAAGAAACAGAACATATCCATTCGGGTGAAATCCTCCTTTTGCATTTTTTTGTCCTCCGACGGAATTCCCAAAATCGGCGGAAGGGGAGTGGTCAAGGAAAAGCGAAGCGACAGACTTAAAAACAGCAAAGTCAAAGCAATGAAAGTAAAAAGTTTTTAAGCGCCTTGACAACGCCTCGACGCCGATTACCCTTCCCCGTCGGAGGACAAAAAATTTTCACAAAAGAACTTGGCTCTACCGCTTGACAATGTAAAAAAAAGGAAGTATAATAAATAAAAATCCGAACAAACGTTCGCATAAAAAACAGAAAAAAGGAGTGGAAAGATGGTAAAAAAGGTCTATTGTCCGAGATGCGGGCACGTGGAAAAAAATCTGTATTTAGAAGAAACAGGCGGTTGGTTTCTATGCAGCCATTGTCATACACAAGTAAAAATAGAAACAGAAAATCAAGGAAACAGGATAGATGAAGAAACAGGGAGATCGGACAGTGAGCGTGTTCCGATATAAGGGAGGATAAGGGCATAGATGGATGTATATAATGTAACGCCTACACAACTGTATTGTCCGAATTGCGGATATAAGGTAACAGGGTATAATGATAGGAATGCGGTTTTACGTAGAACCTGTCCGAAGTGTAGGGTAGCGATTATCAGCAAATTACACAAACAAAAGAGAAAAGAGATCGATATAAAAGTAATCGGAGAGTAACAATCGAATAAACAACGTTTTCAATCCAAACGGCGGTCGTGCTGAAACAGGGTAAGTGTAAATCCGTGCGTCAATAGATTGAGAATAAGTGTTCGTGAAACGTCGAAGGGCGTCAAAGCAGGACGAAAAGCGTCTTGGTGAGCAGCAACCTCTAAAAAATAGAGGCGCTGTTTGTCAAGGCGCTTTTTTCGTTGCAAAAAATATAGAAAATTTTTTTTGCGCGGACAAGAACTGTCCGGGCAAAGTAAGAAAATAGGGTCAAGAAAGGCAAAGGGGGTGAGAAAAGTGAAAGCGATAGAACGGCGTCAAGAGCTGTTGAATACGTTATGCCGCCGTCGGCATGACAAAATCGACAATTTAGCGTTCGAGTTCTGTGTGAGCGAACGGACGATCCGCCGCGATATACAAGAGCTTTCACTATCTTACCCGATCTATACGGACAGTCGTCGTAATTCCGCGGGCGTACATATAGAGGAAGGATATTATTTGAATAAACAATATCTGAAACCGGAGCAAAAGGCGTTTTTAGAAACAATCGCAAATAGGCTGAGGGGAGAGGAACGGGAAAAAATGCAGGAAATCATTGATCGGTTTGGGCGACCGGATACGAGAGCGTGAGGCAAAAATATGACAAGACAAGAAATCATGAAGGATTTAAGAGAAATACGCTATTACTATTCGCGTAAAAAGGGATTTGACGAACTGAAAAACGAAATCGAATCAAATATAATCGCGGAAAAAGTCCAAAGATATAATGACGCGGTAAAGCGCGCGCCTATTCGAATTTACGACGTATATGTAGAACTGTATATCCGAAACAATACGCAAGAGAGTTTAGCAGACGAGTGGCGGTATTCCACGCAAACGATCAAACGCTTGAACGGAAAACTCTACGACTATCTGCAAGCAAACTTGCGGTAGAGATATAAAAATCACTCGCCAAAGCGGGTAAAGGAGGTACAATATGTCAAAAGAGAAAACTTGTCCGGATTTTATCAAGGGCGCGACGAATGTGTATCGAACGAAAAAGTATATCGTCAAACAACGCATAGACATAGAAGTAGATATGGAAGACGATAATGTATTGATAAGCTATGATACCTATTATGTTCGCACGCAAAAGCGGGATAAGGAGTATGAATACGGAATGTCGGAAAAACAGAACATAGACGGGAAACGTATGCGTACAAGTATGTATGCGCGACGATATGTAGAATGACAAAAAGGCGGAGCAAACGCTCCGTCTTTTTTCTTTTTTAACGGTGTACTCCAAGAGTACCGTGTATGTACCTAATTTGTACTTAATGTTGGCTTAAGGTTGTCCTAATGTTGGCTCAAGGTGTTCTGGTTTTTTGGCGGGAGAGGGCTTATACTTACGGCGTAATCAATCCGAAAGGAAAGAGGCGAGAAAATTTAGCGGTCTGAAAAGATAAAAGGTAGCTACTGCCGCAAGATAATCGCACTGGGCGGAACGCTCACAAGAAAAACGGGATTGATAGGACAACTAAATGAGCGGAGCTCCCGCCGAAAGAAAAAATCGTTGAGCTAACGACAAACCGGGCAAGGAGAAAACAACATTGGCAGATTATAGTGAAAACAGATGGGTAAAGCCGAACAAACGTGCGGCGAGCTATGCCGCCGAACGGAAAGCGAAAGTACACCAGCACGGTCCGAAGGAAGGAAAAGAGCTGACGGACTATGAAGCGGGGATTCGTTCGGGATACTTACAGTGCCAGAGCGACCATAGCGGGCTTTACAAGTACAAAAAGGCATTGGACGAAGGCAAAACCAAGGAAGAAGCGGCGGCAATTTCCAGAAAACGCGCGAAGCGTGAAGAACGTGAAGCGGCGAAAGCGGCAAAAGCCGAGGCAAAGGCAGAGGCGAAAGCTGCGAAAGCAGAAGCCAAAGCGCAACGTACAGCGGCGAAAAATGACGCCGCTGAGTAATTAAAAAAGGAGATAAAAGATTATGGAAAGCAAGAAAATTTATGTAGAACGCGAAACGTTCGAGATGAACGAGCAGACGTATTTTTCGTATTTCATTAAAGGAACCGTGCGAGGAAAAGACGTGAAAGTAGCGGTAATCCCGCCCGATAAAGGCGGATATACGGTGCTGGATATCGTATTCGGGAACGAGAATAAAGCGGATTTATTTTTAACGCCGTATGAAATGAAGGACGAAGCGACGGGCAAGATCATCAAAGGCAACACCTACGGAATCCGGACGGTGGACGAAAACGGCGAGGTTTACGAGTGTAAGGTAAAGCCGTTCCGCGATTCGGATAAAACGCTGCTGAATATGCTTTTGCGCCAGGCGTAAACAGCAACCATGCCGGCTATGGCTTATAAAAATTAGGTCATAGCTGGCAAAAACTTTTTTAGGAGGAAAAAGAAAATGCAAGAAATTCAAAATAACAAAAAACATACGAAACTCAAGTGGCTCTCTATTGTGTTTACGATAGCCGTGGTAGCGGCAATCGTAATTACATCGTCGGTAATCGGTTTCCAAAAACATGGAATTTCCGATTTGGAGCAAGGGCAGGCAGACGCAATAATCTCACCCGAAATAGACGCGCCTATCACGGACGGAGAGGGAAACGAGCTGGAAAACGGCGAGATACATAAAATGCCGCGCGCGATGACGTTCCGTTCGGCGTCGGCTCTGGCGAACAATGCGTCGTATGACAGTATAACACTGACGGCGACGGTGAAGCCGGTTACGGCGGATAATAAAACGGTAGATTGGTCGGTGTCATTTGTGGATGCGTCGAGCGCATGGGCGACGGGAAAAACAGTTACGGATTATATCACGGTAACGCCGCAGAGCGACGGGAGCACCACGGCAACGGTACAATGCTTAAAGGACTTCGGCGCACAAATTAAAGTCACGGTAACGTCGCGGGAAAATGCGGGCGCAAAAGCGGAATGCACGGTGGATTTTGCGAAGCGATTGACCGGGATTACGGGCAAAATTTCGGGCGGCGCGACATTTGATGCGCTGACGGACGGAAGTTTCAATTACGGCAATCCCGACGATACCCTGGTGATCGATTATACCTATACGTATTCCGCCTATACGGTGGACGATACGTTAGAGCTTGTGCCCGAGATACAAATCAACGAAACGGTATTAGCGGACTTGAACACGTCTTTGACGAAGAAAATAAAAATCCGGGAGGCGGGCTATACAAAAACGGAAACATCGGCAAAACAGACCTGTAATTTGCTGTCGCTGTTTTGCGAGCCGTTAACGTCTAATCCGTCTAAATATGTCGCCCTGTCCCCGGCAACGAAAAACGAGGTACTGTCTTGGCTAAAAACGCATACCGACGCGGGATTGTTTTCTGTCCGCTATGCAACGACGGGGAACTATTCTTCGGTTGACAGGACTGTACGTATTGATTTTGACGCGAGCCTGTTCAAGACGTATGTGGAAGACGTAACGCTGGACGATACCGCTATTATCATTTAAGGAGGCGGTGAATGGATAACAAATTTGAAAACCATGTCAAAAGCGATAAAGTCAAATGGATAGTGGTATTCTTGGCGCTTATCCTTTTGGCGGTGGGTTTATTGAGCGTCAGTACGGACGGCTTCAAAGCTCTGCGTCGGGACAAATCCCCCGTTGATTCAACGGAAATTCCCGTGGAGGACGAAGGCGGAGGCAGCGTCCTGACGGAAGGAAAGAGCAACGGCATGAAATTGGCGGGCGCAAAGCTCACGAGCGAGGAATATGAGGCGAACGGCGTGAGCGAGCAGGCGGATTCGGTCTATACGATTACAGCTACGGTAACGCCCGCGAACGTCACGGACCCGACGGTTTTATGGACAGCGGAATGGACGAATGGGGCAAGCGCCTGGGCGAGCGGAAAGGCTGTGACGGAGTATCTGAGCTTAACGCCGTCTGCAAATACGCTCACCGCGACGCTTGTGTGTAAAAAAGAGTTCGGTGAGCAAGCGATCATCACGGCGAAAGCAAAGTCGAACGAGGACGCGGCGGCGAGCTGTACGGTGGATTATGTAAAACGTGTAACGTCGGTTTCTATCACCGCGCCTTCCAAAATCGCGTTTTCGTCTTCGGAAACCAGTTACACGGTTTTGGCGACGCCGAATTACGGAACGGGTACGCTTACGCCCGACACATTTACGATCACGGGCGGAACACTGGTTAAAAACGTAAAAACGACGAACGCGGTACATAAATCCGTTACCAATTCTTCGGCGGGAACGATAACGACATACACGAGATCGGCTGTAGAAAAAGATTTAACGTTCAGCGGTACAGGCTTTAGCGTCACGACGCCGTATGACGCGTTTGTGAGCGACACGCAAACATCGTCGGGGACGCAGCTTATGCGGGCGAAGGGGAACGATTTGTCTTCGGAAGCGCCAAAAGTTTTGCCTGTCAAGATTGTTTACGGGCAAGCCGCGTCGAAGTATCAACCCATGGCAGTATCGTTTCATCCGTCGGTAGCAACGTTGATCTCGACGTATAACAACAGTTTTGCGAATAACGCGACGGGGACGAACAAGGACGGGACGCTGACGATCCAATATACTTACAGTTACCAGGGCAGCGTTTACGGTAGCTCGTCGGTGAGTACGGGGATCGCGTTTGACGCTTCGGGCATCGTGACTGTCGCGGAAACGTTGGGTGTGGATTATGACAAAATCGTGTTTTGAGGTGAGCGGTTATGAATAGAGGCTTATTAAAAACGCGGATTGGGAGTCTGGTTTTAAGTATAGCGTTCTGTGCGTTGTTGCTGACCGGCTGTGGCTGTACGATAAACAGAAGAAACGTAGGTATGAACAATACCGGACCCCCTTGTATAACGGGCAGCATTGTGGAAAATGGCGGGCATTATCTAATGCCCGCAAAGCTGTCCTTTTTATCCGCGTCAAACCAAGAAATCAGCGTAGAAATAGGAGGTGAGTTGTCAGGGTCAGCGGAAATCAGCTATCTGGAATTATTTGCGGATATTCCTTTGGAAATCGGCACGGTGATTTGCTATGACGGCGAAGAGGCGGAGGTAACAGAGTACGATGAGGATTTAGAGTTTTATTCGCTCCGGGTCATTACGGGCGGGAAGTTTTATTCTCAACAGGGTAATACAATAAACGTATATATAAAACTCAATCTCATAGTAACGCTGACGGCGACGGTAGAGCCTAAAAACGCAACGAATCAAGAAGTGGATTGGTCGGTGCAATGGTCTGAAAACGCGGCATTGAAAAATAATGCCGTAACGGACTATGTAACGGTAACGCCGATCAGCGACGGAAACCGAACGGCGAAGGTGACGTGCAAGCGCGCGTTCGGGAGCGATACGATTCTTATTATCGTGACGACGCGGGACGGGGGCTTTACGGCACAATGCTCGGCAACGTTTAAAGGGGCGCCCATACGAGTAACGGGCGTAACGTTAGACGATACGCTGGAGTTTTGAAAGGAGGTGAGAAATGACAAGCAAAGCTAAAATGACGGCAGGGAAAATCATATCCCTTGCTGTGGTATTATTGCTCATCATAGCGGCGGTCGGGTTTGCCGCGTATTTTTCGAACGGATTTACGAGCGAGTTCAAGACCTTTTACGTCGAGTGCAACGGCGAAAAGATACTTAACGATAAAGACTATTACGAAATGAGCGCAAACGAGGAATACTGCTTCGACGTAAAATATCTGTTCGACGTGGGAAATAAAGAAAACAAATTAGGCTATCACGTCAAGATATTGCCCCATACGACCAAGGAAACGAATTTTGATTTCACGGCGGACGGAAAGACGTATAACTACGGCGCGGAAGGCGAGCTTACGCAAGCGTTTGAAATAGAGCAGGCGGACGAGTATTTCACATTGAAGGCAACAAAGACGGTCAAAGGCGTTTTGGAAACACTGTATCCGAATAAAACGATAATCGTTCCCGAGCTGAAAAGCAAAACGCCGTATTTCGCGTTGGTTGTGAGCAGCGAAGATTACAGCGCGGAGATCACAATAGCGTTTGTGTCGGTGGTAGCCGTGACGGGGGTCACGCTTGATCCCGACCACATTGTTTTCGGCGCGTTTGACGGCTCGGAAGGAGGGTGAGATGAAGAAAAACAAATTCATGGAAACCCGAATCGGAAAATTGGTTTGTATGATAGCGGTAATGTTTCTCGCGGTAGTCACGGTCATGAGCGGGCAGGTACGCCTGTCCGCTCATGCGGAAACCGCTAACGAATTTGATAAAACAGACGTATTAGAGGATTTAGAGGCTGCTACGATAGACGACAAGGCGTTTTCACTGGAAGATTACGCTTTTAACGAAAAAGAACAGACCGCTGTATTGTTGCTGGCGGAATACTGTTACAGTTTTTACGAGAACAAACAAGGCAATTACGGACTGTATCTGTACGTGTGGAATCCGCGAGGGCTCGCGTTCGACGCGACGGCGTCGAGGAACACGGCGGAGCTGTCGTTTGGGGATGGCGAGGAATACCGTAAATATCCGTTGCGGTATTTAAGCCGAAGCGAGAAACGCGGCTATGAAGGGCTGTTCTATAAATATAAAATCGAATTGACGGCGGAGGAACGCTCGAAATTGCTGAAATCGCTCAACAGCTCGAAGCGGGTGTATCATGTGAGCGGCATAGAATTATTGACGCAAGGGGAAACTTCCCCGCACGATTACGAAGTGAACGCGGTTTACGAATACACGGGCTATGCCAAAGGCTACGGCTCAAACGAGAACGACGACTCGTTGACTTATACGAAATACAAAGGCGAGGTGTTTACAATCACGGAAAACGGTTTGAAGCAGACCTTTTACCGTCCCGCAGGCTCGAACGGGAAAAACAGCTATACGCAGGACACCTTGCAGACCGTATATTTTGCCGTCCCAAATAGACTATTTGAACAGTACGGCGTGATCTCGGAGCTTCGCGCGGAATGGCTGAAAGCGAAAACGGCGTGGGGCATGGTAACGGGTACGGAGGAATACTATAAGGCATTTTTGGAGTGCGTGGGGTATTCGACGAAAAACACTTCACCGCTTTGGGGCACGAATAAACTTCCGTTTACGGATTACGGGTTATATGCGCCCTCCACGGCGGACAAGGAAGGTTTTGCGTTCAACTGCAACGTTTCAAGCGCGCAAAATATCCCGTATCTCGCGTATGTGCTGCCTACGGATGAATGGGGCAAGGACAAAGCGGACGAGTACGTGGTTTCCTGGCAACAGATAAACGAATGGATGAAAGGCTATCACGATACATACGACAAGCCGAAATCTTATATCACGCCGAAACCTGACGGCGCGCCTTCGGGCTGGGTGCCGTCGAGCTGGACGTTCCGGCCGCCGTATAACGGGGAATACCTGGAAGCGGACGGCGTGATATATGCGTATAGTCGGGCTTTGTTCGAGCGCTGGGACGAAAAAAAGACGGTCGTGGATATTCCGCGGGATAAAAAATTGTCCTTAACGAGCGAAAAAATCTCTCAAAGCTGGTGGCAAAAAATGTTCGGCGGCTCGGGGGTCGTATCCTCGACGACGTTCGACGATATAGAAGCGATACACTTAGTGGAGGCGAGCGATTTCAAAGCGAGCAAGCAGCTCACCTGCGACGGACTGTATATCTCGTTAAGCGATTACGACGATTTCAAGAAATTTTATGATACGGCTACGAAACAGGACGAAACGGTGGTGTTATTACGGTTTGACGTAGGCGAGTATTCCGCGCTGGAAGCGAGCGAGGGCATACCCTATGACGGGAACGGGGTATTGCAGGGCATAAAGACGGGGGATACGAACGCGCGGCTGTTTCAGATGAACGTGTATCTCGGCTTCGACATCATTTCCCTGACTTTCGATAACGGCGAAGAAACGTTTGTGATTCCCGTGGTTTCCGATCCGATCGACGCGGGCGGAGCTTCCACGGGCGCGCTGCATACAAACTCGGATAAAGATAATCGGAAACTGTTTTTCTCGCTGTTGATCCTCGTGATACTATTGATCTTTTTGCAGCTGACGGGGATATTGCCGGGGATAGTGCGTTTGATATTCTGGCTGATTGAGTTACCGTTTCGGGCGATAGCTTGGGTATTCAAGAGCATAGGACAGGCGGTCAAAAAGAAAAAAGGAGGATAAAGAAAGAATGGCAACAACCCTGAAACGCATTCTCGCGGTGGTTGCCTTGATAGCGGTTGTCTTTACGGTCGGTTTCCTGGTCTTTACGGGAAACCGGCTCGGCCGCTATCCGAACGCAAGAGAAGACTTTGAAAACAAGACGTATTTATCCGACGACGGGAACAGGGTAGCGTTTAAGGCGGATAATACGGTATATTATACCGTAGGAGAGAATCAGGTTAAACTAACGATAACGGACTATAAAGACGGCGTGATTTATTTGGAAAAGGACGAAGCAAGCTATATGTTCGTTGCAATCGGCGGCGATACGCTCTACGACGCGCAGGAAAAGGAGTTCTTTTATAGGAGGGACGGCGCATGAACGGGAAAAGAAAATGCGTATATATCGCACTGACGGTGGTATTGACCGCCGTGTTTCTCTTAATCGGCGTACTCGTCTTTGAAAAATCGTATTTAAGGATATGGGAAGCGTGCAAGGATTTGGGCAACTCGGCAAAGTATTATTTTTGTGAAATCTTCGGCATCGAGCATAGCACGAACGTAACGGTGGGGAATAATTCAAACGTAATAGAGGGCGGGGGAGAATCGATAATGCCCGATACCCCGCAGGAGTTTGGCACAAAAGCGTGGATTTATTTGAAACTGTTGATAAACGGAAAGAATATAACGGCATGGACGGAATTAATAGGGCAAAAAACAACGACGGCGGCGCGTTTTTTGGCGTTGGCGATTCCGTTTTTTCTGCTGCTGGGTTTTGCGGTCAAGAAGCTGTACGGACGGCGCAATACGAAACACAACCGCGATACGCTGCCGCTTAAAATCTTTAAGAGGGTTTCCGCCGTTACCTATCAGCCGTTAAAACGATTTATCATAGGTTATATAGAATTTTTGAAAAATTATGAAACAATCGTAAAGGCGTGGCTGATCCTTTGGACGTTCCATTTGAATTTAGCGACGATTGTCATAGAATTTATTGCCTATTATCTGTATTTCGCGGTGTCGTATAAATTAAGTACCGTATATGTGCAGATTTGTAAGTTGGTCGTGGATTTACAGGTAGTATTGAAACATTTTCCGTGGTGGAGCCTGGGCGGAGTCGGTTGGATTCTGTTTTGCCGCTGGCGGGAAAAACTCGCTGCGGGGCTATTGCGGCACAACGAAGCGAGAAATTGCGGGTTTATCAAGGAGTTGCCGATCGTCATCATGATTTGCGGGAGCATGGGCAAAAAGAAAACGACGGCGGGGACGGACATGGCGTTGTCGCAAACGGTGATGCTCCGTCAGGAAGCGTTCAGCCGGCTGCAAAAGACGGACATGAAATTCCCGTTCTTTCCCTGGATTTGCTTTGAGGATGATATAAAGGCGAACATGGAAAGCGGGCGCGTTTATAATCTGGCGTCGATAAAGACCTGGATAGCCGAAAAGCAGAAAGCATACGACTCGCATCACAGCGACAAAGTAATTTTGTACGGCTATGAAAGTAAAAAATACGGGCTGTATTACGACGATTGCTTAAAGCGGCAATATATTTTCGAGGTATTGGAAACGTATGCGAAGCTCTATTTCATTTACGTCATTGAAAGCAGTCTTTTAGTGGCGAATTATTCCATACGCGAGGACGATATTTTATTGAACGCGGGAAACTTTCCGCTCCGGAGCTACGATTTCTTTCCGAAAAAGCCTGCCGCGCAGTCGAGGTACGCGCATATCCTGGATTTCGACGTGTTGCGTCTGGGTAAGAAAGTGATAGCGAACAATCCGAAAGCGGGGAGCTTCGAGTTCGGCGTGGTAGTGATTACGGAAGTCGGAAAGGAACGAAAAAACAATCTGGAGCTGACCGACGTGAAGGGAAAAGCCAAAGAAACGAACCAGAAGAACGATTTATTCAACGTGTGGCTGAAAATGTGCAGGCACGCGGCGACGGTGGATAACTTTCCGTTTATCAAGGTCATTACGGACGAACAGCGGGCGGAGAGTTGGGGCGCGGACGCGCGGGATTTGTGCGATATTTTAACCATTGTGGGTTCCGGAAAGCCGAAGCTGGCTTTGCCGTTCTATACCATAGAGGATATGATCGCGTGCATCGCGTTTTCAAGGTTTATGCGGTTGTATTATGATTTCCGATATCGGCGCGGGGACAATACGCTGCTTGTCTATTTATTGAAAAGCGTCGTGGGCTGGATTTATAAGAGGAACGAGCGGCTTTATAACCGTTTCGGATATAGCGTGTTATCCATAGAAAAGGAACGGGGAACGCAGGACGGGAAGATAGAAAAGAAACGGTATTATTTGGCGGACTATAAGATTTACAGGGACAGATTTTCAACGGATTGTTTTTCGGATTATTTCAACGATTTGGCATTAAAAACGAAAGTGGGGTTAAGGGATTATTTAAAGTACAGGACGTCAAAAGCAAGCGTAGAGGAACTGAAAGCGCAGAACAGCTATTTCATCAACGGATTGTATGGAAACGCCGAAAATAGTCGCGGAGAGGGACGCTCGGCGTAAAAAATAAAAAACCGCGGCGTGTAACCGCGGTTGAGATATGTGATATTGAAGTCAAACGAGATGCAATTCTTGCAACAGACGCTCCACCCAATCGACTTGGGAACCCGTATGTTCGAGTTTGCCGTTGATGATTGTCGCAACGGATATCATGGATATCGTGTTATCATAAATAATGACGGTATCGCAAAGCGGGTAAATTTTAAGGAGATTTTCTTTTGATTTGATAAATCTTCGTTCGATAGTTTCGCCGGTAACACCGTGTCCGCCCAACTCGATGCGTTTTCTTACCCGTTCTTTGGCGATTTCGGGGGATTCCACACCGACATAACGCAGGTGTATAGAATAGCCGAGTTCTTTCGCTTGGCTAATGGTTCTTAAAATGGTGATGCCGCTCAACGTGGTTTCCTGATTAAAGGAAAGACCTTTTTCCAAACAGTCTTTTTGCAATCGCAAGAGTTGTTTCCCCGCGAGAATCTGTGCGTTGGAATCCGCCCAATCGAGTCCGAGCGAGTGCAGAATTTCGTCCGAGTTCAAGCGTATGCCGAGATTGTCTTCCGCTTCCGTGGAAAACAGCGTGCTTTTGCCTGCGCCGTTTACGCCGGCAAAGATAGTAAACTTTTTAATACTTTTCATGGGCGATTACTTCTTGTTGCTTTTTACCGAGAAGATAATTATACATTTGCGTATAAAAATCCTTTTCCTCCTGCGTTTTTGCCGAGGAAATCAGGGTAAGATATTCGTCTGCGCTGATGGTCCTGTTTTTGTCGTTAAGCAAAGTATTCGCCGTAGTTTGCAATAATTCGATACGATTCATAGCGTTGCACCTCGTTTTCAATATCAGTATAGCAAAAAAAAATAGAAATGTCAATAGTGACGAATATAAAAAAACGAGGAGGTAGGTATGTGGTACGAGGAAACGAAAATCTACCACGACGGGAGCCATTATATAGCAATCCCGCACACCACGAACCCCAGACCCCGCAGACCGCGCCCGAAAGAAACGGAAATCGAGGTGGTGGAAGAAATAGAACCGCCGCAACAAAATATGATTGTCCCAGAGATTGGCAGCATGCCTGTTGCGGCTGAAAATGAGGCCCGTGGAGAAGTTGTCGAACCGATAGAAAACCCACCGCCACGGGCGAAAGAAACGCCTAAAACAACTCGCAAAATGACGAGGAAAGAACTGTTTAATACAATCTATGACGATACCAGGTATGTAACGAAAAAAGAACAAAAGGAAAAATTGATTGCGGGTATGCGACCGTACTTCCGAAACGAGCAGGCGACGGCGGACTACGTGGAAGCGCAGCTACGAAGAAAAAAGCGGAATTTGATTTGTCGGCGGATAAGGTTTACGAGAAAAGCGAATTTGCAGGAATTTAATTATTTCGTGACGTTTACCTATGACGGCAAAATCCACACGGAAGAAAGTTTTAAGCGGGGACTAACGAAGTGCCTGCAAAATTTGCATACCCGCAAGGGCTGGAAATATATGGGCGTATGGGAACGCTCACCAAAAAAGAAACGATTGCATTTTCACGGGCTGCTATATATCCCCGACGGCATGATGGTTGGGGAATTATTTGAAAAAAACGATTATAATCTGAATAGCCATAGACGGCAAATTACGGTGCAAAATACTTTTTTCAATAAAAAGTTCGGGAGATGCGATTTTGAAGTGATAGAGCATAAAAACGGCTTGGGAAGTGCGATGGCGTATATCATGAAGTACATAGAAAAATCGGGCGAGAAAATTGTGTATTCTCGCGGACTGCCGCAGTTTTTTATCTCAGACATTATGGACGACGACGTGGTGACGACTATCGGCATGGAGGATAAAAAGTTATTGTTATTCGACGACTTTACGTGTTTTGACGAAGGCGAGCTGGTCGGCAAGGTGGGCGCGGAAACGATAAAGCGTCTGCGCACTTCTAACTGACGGAAACTCCGAATGTAAAAATACGGCTTAAAAAACGAAACTTCGCGTAACGGAAAAAGCGGGGCGGACGCCAAGCGGCTCAGCGGCGACGCCCCGCCGTTATCGCGTCGATTTTTCCGTATTTCAGTCGGTTCGGTCAGTTAAGAGGCGTGTGCTTGTCGTGGCGGCGCGCAGCGCCGCCACTTGTATCAAGACTAGCACACGCCTAATGCTCATTTGCAATTTTTAAGACAAAAAAGGGAGCTTTTCAGCCGCCCCACTGTTTGTAGATTAAAAATCGAATTATCGATATTAAAGCGTATCTTTTCGCTTGTCGTAATCGCCGATCGCGTTTCTAATATCGTAAAAATAATGTCCCCAAGCCCAGGAAAAATTGCCGTTGTTTTCTCGTGAAACGTCGCGTGCGGTGATAAATAATCCATTTTCGTGATTGATGAGCAGCGCGATATTGCCGCGTATGCTTTCCGCAAAGCACAGGCAGGTAAGTTTCATATCTTGATTGATAAAAGTAAATCCGACTTTCATGAAGAATCTCCTTTAAGCGTAATGTTCGAACTGTCTGAATCGCATATACTGCATGATAAACGCGGGCGTTTTCCAAATATCCCAGGTTTCGCGGGTGAGAGAATTTGTGTGTTTGACGATAGCGGGAACGCCCGCGAGAGATAATTGAAGATAGGTCATGTGTACGCAACGGATATCGATATCCTCGCCAAGCATGAAACAGTTATGAGCATAGTTGAAATGATACTCCCTGTCGAGAGTTTCCAAAGCCGCGACAAGCATTCCGCCTGCGCCGCAAGTCGGGTCATTGATGGTCATGATTTCGTTGTCCCGTTGTTTCTGACGCACAATAGACTCGTCAAGGCTTGCTTTGGCGCAAAAGCCGGAAATATGATAAGGCGTAAAAAATTGTCCGTTGTGTTTGTTGCCTATATTCGTTTGCGTAAACAATTTGCCGAGCCAGTCGTTAAAAGTACCGTCGTCATAGACGACGGAAGTGAGAAGCGCGTAAATTTTAGCGAATGCCTCAGCCATTAATTCTCGCTCTTTTGGCTCGTAGGTGCGCATGATTTGTTTATAGCGTTCCTCGCGTTGTTCGGCTTTGGGAAAATCGAATTGATTGGAAACGGCAATCGCCCCGCATTCGAAAGTATCGCTCAAAAACTTATTCGGATTTACCCGATGAGAGGCCTGGTTGACAAGTTTTAAGATTTCGTCGATAGTAGGGATTTTATACGGACAGAGATTGGTTGTATCGAGAACGACGGACTTATCGTATTCGTCGGTCGCAGGAGCGAAAGCGGGTGTGATTTTGGTATGATCCAGAGTGAAATCGAAAAAGAAAAAATGATTATCGGGTAACATAATCAACCTCCTATACGAATGAAGTCATGTAAAAAGCACCTATAACCATGTAACCGGATATAGGCGCCGTCATAAGAACCATGGATTTTTAATTTGTGATAATGTTTCTTGGCGGACCAAGCGCCCGAAACGCAATAGAGATAATCGTTGATGCCGTCTTCGATAAATTTTACTTCTAAGCCGCCAAAGCCGCTGTAATAGGCGAAAGAGAGATTAGAAAGACAAATTTCTTTTTTGGTCATTTTGTTGCCTCGGTTTTATCGGGAATGTAAAGGGTGTTTCTTACTTGAACGGCGCGATAGGTTTTTCCGTTAATTTCGTAAGAAATAGCTTGCGGCTGACCGTTGGCGCAAGCGCGTAAAACGATATGTTCGTTATCCGCTTGTATGCGGGGCAGGTCGCCGTCGAGAAACTTGTCGTCGGCGCTGACTTCGATTATCTTAAAACCCTTTGTAATCAGGAACGAGCTGAATTTCCAAAGCTTATCGAATTTACCGAAACTGTCGAGGACGGCAGAGATGTTCTCGGTAGGGTGGTAAGCGGTAATTCTGAAATAATTATTCATAACGCTTCTCCTTTTTAAGCAATAATTTTTTGAATGGCGGAATTTGCGTAAGGCAGCCATTTGCGATAGACAAAATCGACAATTTTGTTTTGCGGCGGCAAATCTTTGTCGCCGTAACATTGCAGGACTTTATGCGATGTAAGCGAGTATTCGAGCGTGACGAGCGGTATATCGGGGCTGTTTCTATCTCGGACGAAGAAAATAAGCGATTCTTCGCGGAGCATTTTTTGGTCGTAATTCATCGTTCCCACGCAGTGGTGTAAAATCGTACCCTCGCGGATCAAATCGGCAGGCGAGCGGGGAATAAGAACGACGAACGCGCTTTTCTTTTCGTATTGCAAAGGCAGATATTTTTCTGCGACGATAGAAAACTTTGCATACAGTTCCTTGCGTTGCATTTCGTCCTTCATTGCTTTTGCGGTGGCGTATTCATCGATACGGATATCGTGCCAACGTTTGAACTCGTGCGGGAATCGATTTTTCGGTAAATCCATATCGAGATTAAGATATTGACAGGCTTTGAAATAGTCTATGTAGCTGTTCATGTTGGTTTGCTGATTGATGACATATTGATAGATTTCTTCATAGCCGTTCCCGACCATGATTTTGAAATTATGAAAATCCCCGCGTTTGTCCTTGATGGAAAGTTCCTGACAGAACTGTTCGTGGATAAGGGAAGTATGCCTTTTGTAAGCGCGCAGGATTGCGGGAATATAGAAGAACTTAGCGCTCAGCTCCTGTCTATTTTTAAGGAGCCATTTACAGAATGCTTTATCCTTGCCGACTTTTCGTAGGATTGTCACCCGTTCGGCGTATTGGTTTAAGCCGAGTTTTAAGAGATATTCCGCCTGCGGATACTTCTCGTAAATCCGTAAATAACGGATAATATCTCTCCCCGTATAAAACTGATAGGCACTGTAACGATACTTGGGAAGCTTCGAGAGAAGCTCGCTGTTTACGACGGGTGCGTAAGGATCGAAGTATTTATTGTCTGTCCAGCCCCAGTCGGGGTGTTCATACCATTTGCGATAACTTTGTAAGCCTTGATCGTACCAGCCGACCTGAAATCTCATACCGGAATAATAAGAATATTTCATATCTTTGACGTAACATATTTCGGTATTAATGCCGTGAACGGCAACTTGTTTGTAATACCATTGTTTTCGGTAATTGCGTACGGCTACGGTAATTTTTACGAGTTCTTTACGCCAAACGGCGAGATAGGCATAAAAACGCACAGGGCCCTTTTGCTGAGTACAGTATTGTTTATCCTTGCGTCGGATTTTTTCAAGGATATATTTGGGGATAGGTTTAATATCTTTTTCCGTCATAGGTATCACCTCACTGTAAATCCAATTCGTCGCCGAAAATCTCGTAAAGTTTAGCGAGTGCGACCGGTTCAAATGCTTTCATGGCGTTTATCTCGGTTTGTAATTCGTCGTCGGGTTCGTTTTCCGAAAGGGGAGCGTCCGCGGAAACAGGCGGGAGCGGCTCGCCCGTTTCCGCGTTAATTTTTACATTCGGCTGCTGAATGCGTATCTCGTCCGATTTTTCGACGATGGCGAGTTTATAGCCGTTTGCGATAAGTTTTGAAATATACACGTCGGAAGAATGAACGGGAAAGCCGACCATAGGCACGCGGGATTCAAGCCCGCAATCCCGTCCCGTTAAAGTCAAATCCAGTTCTTCGGCGATTTTGACGGCGTTTTCGCCTAAAATTTCATAAAAATCGCCGAGCCGCCGGACAATCACCGCGTCGGGATATTGAGCTTGTATTTTCATATACCGTTGATATAGGGGCGAGCTTTGCGGCTGTATGGCGGGAGCGGGGGCAGGTATTTCTTTTTCGGGTAAAAGTGCGGGAGTTGCCCGGGGAATTTTTGATAAAGTTTCCTCTGTTTCGGATAACGGTTCGGCTTCGGTATCTGTTTCGGAAACTTCGTTTTGCTGTTCCATAAGCTCAAATAAGGACATTTGCGGCTTAGGCTTCTTCACGGGCGGAATAGGCAAAACAGTGGAGGCAGGGTTGCGCGTAACGTCGGTTGGCGTGGATTTATATAACGTGCCGTCCTCGTTATATAGCGTGCCTTCGACGCTTGCTTCTTCGAAATAATGGATTGCCCAGCCGTAAACGGTAGAATCTTCTATGCACGCACTTTTTGCACTCTTTTCCGTTTGTTTGCGAGCCTCGTCGCAAGCGAAGTTCATAAACCCGTTTAAGTCTTTTTTGTTGAGAACCGTTTTACCGTCTTTTTGGATTTTTACGCCGTGATTGATTTTGTCCGCAAGCGTTGCGCTTGCGGACTTTTCCAGGTAGTCTTTCACGAGCTGCTGTGTGGGCGTGTTGGCTTTGAGATTCAATACAGGCATATCAATAATCCTCCGTGTATTTGAGATATTCTTTTCGGGCTTTGTTCATAATCGAGTTCTCCTTGAAATCAAAGTTCTTCGTCGAGAAATTCTAAAAATTCTTCGGTTAAAAGCCTGTTGCCGTAATAGTTCGTAAAAAGCCTTGCGACGGTTTCGCCGTCTAATCGGATAAGCATATCCCAGATTTTGATTTGTAATTCCGACATTTGTAAATCCTCCTAAGGTTATTTTTTTACTATCCCGTAAACGTCGTCGGCGTAATATTCGCAGGTAAACCAATTAAAAATCGCGGTGCATTTGACGCCGCGATATTCTATGATGTAGTAGGGTTGACGTGCGTTGTCTATCTTTTCAAGGACGGTGATTTCGTCCTTTTTTCCTTGAAGAGAGTTAATGTGTGCTTGTGTGGTAAACGGTTTCATTTTCTGATAGCCTCCTTATGCAAATCTTGCAATCCCGCCGCCGAAACTTTGTACGCCTATCGTACCGAACTCCGAACAGATGTCGTCGTCTTTGTTCCATACATAGGCGAACGCATAATATTTGTTACCTTCAGGATAGATAAGGTTATCCCATTCTTCTTTGTAATCGGTAACGAGCAGGAAAGAATAGCATTCTCCGAATTCCGTAAATTCATGGGTAATTGCATACACGGTACAGGCGTATTCCTTTTCCAGCGCTTTCATTTTCTTTTCGAGTTCGGGGTCTTGATAAACCCAATATCCGCCGTAGCCCTCAAAGTAACAGACATAATCGTTTTTGCGGAATCCGTCGATATACGCTTCATAAATATGTAACTTTCTCAATAATTCAATGGATTTTTTCTTTTTTTGTCCTTTTGTGATATTCATGTTTGATTCTCCTCGTAATCTTAATTTTCGTTTAGAGCATTTATGCCGCTACCGAACAGTGATCGAGTACCAGTTTTCTTAAAGAGAGGTATTCATAATAGTCGTCAACCGTAACGCTGATTTCTTTGTACTCGTAATCCACGTCATAGTCAAGGATTTTACAAAGAAATTTTGCGATAAACTCCAAAGCTTTTTCAACCTCGAAGATGTCTTCGATGTTAAATACGGTAACGATTAAATTACCTGTGAAATTGTTAGATACGAAATCGATTTTCATGGCTGAAAACCTCCTGATATATTTTATTTTGCCTTTCGGCAAAGGCGGCAGGAGCATAAGACGAATAAAACGAAATCCATTGGAAATAGGGGCTGCCGTTGTCAACGGTAACAAAAAAATTATTGCATTAGAATAAAAAAAGTAGAACAAAGAAAAAAAGCCGAGCTGTTCATCGGCTCGGCTTTCAAATTTAGAATATGTAATAATTTTCAGCAATAATTTTTTGCGTTGACAACGGCGAGGACTATGCTACAATCGCCACAACGAACAGGCAAAAATTTCGGCTTTTTATAATTTTTAAAGTGCTTAAAATCCTTGTGTATACTTTTTTAATATTGACAATTTTGATAAAATCGGTAAGTTTTGGGCTTTATTTAAACGAACGTAATATAGAGGGTAAAAAATGGCATTGGTTAGCGAGATAAAGAATTATTGTAATATTATAGAGAGAAAAAGTAATGGAACTCAATTTGTAAAATTCGATTTACATATTCATACTCCGGCCTCATATGATTTTGTCATGGATAAAAGAAAGTCGGAAGAAGAGAACTATTTATCTTTAATAAATGATGCTATTGCTGAAAATATTAAGTTAATTGCTATAACAGATCATAATACTTTTAATGGATATAAAGTGTTGCATTTAGTTTGACAATTCAAGTGTAAAATAAAACAAAAATTCGGCCTTGACAGAGCGGTATTCCTCTGTTATAATATAACAGTCAAAAAGCCGAACCGCGCGGACAAATTTTAAAAATCGGCGCGGGGCGTTTTATCAGAAAAAAGAGGAAAAGCAAAATGCAAACAACCAAAAGCATAGCCAAAAGCATAGCCGTGGTAGGCTCGGGGTGGAGGGCGTTCGCCTGGTTCACCATAATAAACGTAATGCCAGGCGTAACTTTAAAAACCGTGGTTTGCCGCAACGCCGAAAAAGCCGAGCGAATAAAAAGAATGTACCCGCACGTGCGCGTGGTAGCCGATATAGAACAAATGGAAAGCGCCGACCACGTTCTGCTTTGCGTAAACAAGGCGAACAACATAGGCGTAGCCGAAAGTTTGCTTGCGCGCGGCTACTCGGTGTTTTGCGAAACTCCCGCAGGCTTTACATTAAGCGAGCGCGAAAAGCTAAAACAATACATAGGCAAAGAATTTCAAATAACCGAACAATATCCGCTGCGCCCGCGCTACATTGCAATTAAAAAACTTGCGGAAAAGGGTTATTTCGGCAAGGTTCACACGGTAGAGGTTTCGTGCTGTCATTCATACCACGCGGCGGCGCTTATCCGCGCGTTTTTGCAAACGCAAAAAAATTTGCCCGAAATAACTAAAACGGTAATAAACGACGAATACTACGAAAGCGACGGCAGAAACGGCAAAAAGCCGCCCGAGCTTAAAGCGCACAAAAGGGTAATGGCGTTGCTCGATTTCGGCGACCGCCGCGCGATTTACGATTTTTCGCACGCGCAGTATTTTTCGCTTATAAGAAGCGAGCGTTTTGCGGTTAAAGGCACGGCGGGAGAAATTTTGGGCGATAAAGGTTACATGTTGAGAGGCGAAAGCGAAATTCCTTTCGAACTTATGCCTATATACAGCGGAACCGATTGCAGCCTGCACGCGCCCGAACTTGACAAAATAGTCTGCGACGGCGAGGTGCTGTTCAAAAATCCGTTTACGGGCTGCCGTTTCAGCGAAGAAGAAATCGCGATGGCGTTGTGGCTTAAACTGTCAACCGAGCTTTACGACAAAGGCGAAGCGTTTTACCCCGCGTGCGAGGGCGCAATCGACTCGACGTTAGCCGCAGAAATAGAAGCCATTTAATTACCGCCCGAAAAAACGTTTAAATAAAAAAACAATTCAGCTTCCCGAAACGTTCGGGTTTTAAAGTTTTCGGCGGGGAGTGCCTAGCGGGTACTATTTTTTATGCAGAAATAGCAAAAAATTTTGTCTTGTAAACGCACCGCTTGCGTGATATAATAAGCTTGAGATAAGGTCGAAGTGTCGCTTTTGCCTGCGTGGCGATAAACGCTGAAAAAACGCTGAAAAAACGCTTAAAAACGCTTAAAAACGCCATATAAACCGCTTGATAAAAGCAAGCGGGGCGATTGATAAGCAAGAACGAAAAGCAAAACGCCTAACGAAGAAGCGAGGAGATTCGGCTGAAAAACCAGGAGGAAATATGATAAAAAAACAATCATCAAGGGCAATAGTCATAATAGCGCTCATCTGTGCGTTGTTGGTATCTTCCGCGCTGTTCATAAGCGGCTGCGGCGGAAACGCTAGCGACAACAAGTACACGATAGTTTACGATTCTCAAGGCGGCGCCGCGGTTGAAAACAGCACTTACACCGTGGGCGAAAAATTTTATTTACCCACTCCCAGCATCGGAAGCGACCCGAAAATGTACGGCTATTCGTTCACGGGTTGGTTTTACGACGCGGAATGCACTAAAAAAGCGACCGCTAAAATAGACACGTCTTATGCGAAAAACGGCACCTTAACGCTTTATGCGGGTTGGAGTAATTTGCATAAAATTTATTTCGATACAAGAACGGCGCAGACCATAGAGCCTCTCGAATACGCATACGGCACCACAATCAACGCAGTCGATTTGCCTGTTCCCGAAGCCAGAGTGGTAGGCACCGCCACCTGCAAATTCCGTTACTGGGCGTTTTTAAACACCAACAAAGAGGTTAGCGAAACGTTCACCGTCGACGCGATTGACATTTATTTGTTCGCCGTTTACGATACGGGCGTTAGCACTAGTTTCGAACTCACCGACGACGGATATTATATTCCTACCTCGACCGACGGCAAAACAACTCAAACTCGTTTCAGCGACTATACGCTTAACGACGGCGAGATTTACTCGGTAGATATGACTCTTCCCGCCGACTGGTCGACCTACACCGACGACTGCGGACCCGTATTTTCGGCTTCGGCGTTCAACGAAGAGAAAACTTCGTTTATAGGCGAGCCTTACGTAACCATGTTTATTTCGGCGCCCACCAAATCAAACGGCGCTATAGAATTCTGGGGCGACGTAGATACCCCGAACGACTCGGTAGAGGCGCAGCTTATAGCTCGTTACAGATTAGGCGGCGACCTTTTGAAAGACACGCCTTACGAAAAGAAAATGCTCGCTTATCAGGAAAGCAACGAAGAAGCTACGTTCACCCTTACTTACAGAAGAGTTGAACGCACCGTAGACGGCGTTACCAAGATAAGCTATTATATAGGTATTGACGGAATAGAATACATTTGCCTGACCACCGGCGAGGTAGCCGTTCGTTACAGCGAAATAAGCAACGCGGCGAACGCGTTCTCTACCAAGCACACCGGCAACATAGTAGGTTTGCGCGCTAAAACCAAAGGCGTTAAATACAGCAACATCACCGTTAAAAAGGCAAGCGAATTAAACGTTAAGTTCTATGCCGAAAACGGCGGCGAAGCAATCGAAAGCAAATCTTTCGAATACGGCAAAGCGATGGGGACTCTTCCCGTTGCCACCCGCGAGGGCTTCAATTTCGCAGGCTGGTATTACACCGATTATATAACCGGCGCTAAAAAAGAACTTACCGCCGAAACTATCGCTTCCGCCGATATGTTCAATATCGAAGCGATTGCTCAATGGAGAAAGACGGGCGCAAAACCCTATACGGTTAAATTCAACACCGGCATAGAGGGTTATGAAGTAGACGACGTAACCGGTTGGTACGAGGGCAACGAAATCAAGCTTCCCGAACTTGCCTACACCATGATGGAATTCGACGGCAACTGGTATTACGAAGCCGAATGCCTGAACGTTGTGGACTTCGATAATATCGATACCGAAAAGGCAGACATTATCGGCGCGGATACCGAAGAACCCGTGCTTACCATATATGCGAAAGCTTCTGAAAAGCAATTCCTCGATGGCGAGGGAACCGAAGAAAATCCGTTCCTCGTTAAAACCGAGGCAGACCTTACTAAACTTGCCGAATTTGTAAACGCGGGCGAAAGTCTTGCGGGTTACTACATTAAACTTGAAAACGACATCGTTTTAAACGGCGCGTTCACTCAAATAGGTAGCAAGACCAAACCTTTCTCGGGCGTGTTCGACGGCAACGGCAAAACCATAAACAATATGACGCTCGAGGGTGAGGTTTACCTCGGTATGTTCGCTATTTTGAAAGGCGCAACAGTTAAAAACCTTACCATAGAGGGAACCGTTGTAGGCGAAAAGGGAGTTAACGGCTTGCTCGCAGGTCAGTTGCAGAGCGGCACTCTCGTTGAAAACGTAACCGTAAAAGGTTCGGTAAGCGGCGGCGGCTCGGACGTAGGCGGCATAGCCGGCGATACCGTTAAGAACGGCGAGGACAACGTTGTTGTTAAAAACTGCGTAAACTATGCCGAAATAACCGTTACCATGGCTAAACCCGGCGACGTAGGCGCGGCGGGCGGTATAATCGGAGCGACGGCGGCGGGTCTTGAAACGCTGGTAATAAATTGCTCCAACTACGGCAAAGTATCCACTACCTCCACTTTCGGCGGCGGTATAATAGGTCTTTTAAGAGTAGTAAACGGCAATACGAACTATAAAGTTTCGGGTTGCTACAACTACGGCGATATAAGCGGCTCCGTTCAGGTTGGCGGTATAGTCGGCGGCAGTCGTGACAGAATTGAAAACAGCTACACTCTTTCTACCGCTAAAATAAACGGCTCTGCCGCTATCGACCTCATCCTCGACGGCGAGACCGCCACCTATATCGGCGCTATCGTAGGCAGACTTGAAACCGCTGCCGCAATGAGAACCGCAGGCGGACTTTGCGACGCAGACGGCAACCCCATAACCGTAAAAATCACCGCGGTGCTCGACACCGACGGCGGAACATTGCCCGAGGGCGTTACTTCTCCCGCGGAGATAATTGCCGAAACGGCAGTGCTCGGTCAGTTGCCCGTTCCCGTTAAAGAGGGTTACAGATTTGTTCGTTGGGAACTCAAAGTGGTTTCGGGCGAGGGCGATGACCAAACAATTTCTTACGTGGCCGTTACCGAATCCACCGTATTCCAAGGTCCCGCTCACACCGTTGAGCTTGTGGCGAGATACGTTGAACAAGTGACTATAACCGTTAACGCCGACGGTGGCGAATATGACGGCGAAACCACCATAACGCTCGATAAAGGCGGAAAACTTGACGCCGACGCGTTGGGCGTTCCCACCAAAGAGGGTTACACTTTCCTCGGTTGGTTCAACGGCGATACCCGCGTTACCGCGGACGACGTTTACGAAGCCGACGTTGAAATTAAAGCTCACTGGGAAAAACAGGCGCAGAAATCCAACATTAAATTCAACTCCGACGGCGCTTTGGTTGACAGCAAAGAACTTACCGTAGGCGAAGAAATAGGCGCTCTTCCCGTTCCTCCCGCAAAAGCGGGCTACCGTTTCGACGGTTGGTACGACGTTGACGACAACAAAATAACCGAAACCAGCACTTTCGAAGCTTCGGTTGTAGATCTCAACGCTAAATGGGTGCTTCAAACCGTAATAACCTTTACCGCAGAGGGCGGAACCATCAACGGCGAAGCCACTAAATCGATTGACGCAGGCACCGCTATAGGAACCTTGCCCACCGCTACCATAGATGTAGCAGGCGAAGCGTTCGGCGGCTGGCTTACCGCAGACGGCAAACTCGTTGACGAGAACACTGTTTTCGCTGCCGACGTAACCGCTATAACCCTTACCGCAAGTTTCGGTTGGGACGGCGAAACTGTAAGCGAATCGCTTTCGGGCGAGGGCACCGAAGAGGCTCCTTACCTTATAAGCAGCGGCGCCGACCTCGCTTACCTTGCTTCAAGCGTAAACGGCGGCAACAATTACAGCGGCAAATATATATCTCTTACCAAAAATGTCAACATGAACTTTAAGGCTTGGACTTCTATCGGCAAAACCTCCGATAAAGTGTTCTCGGGTATATTCGACGGTAAGAATTTCGCTATTGAAAACGTTACCGACGCGTTTATAGAATACGCTTCGGGCGCTACCGTTAAAAACCTTACTTTAAGCGTTAAAATTCAAAAGACCACGATTGTAGGCGGACTTATCAGTATAACGAAAGATACCGCTTGCACGGTTGAAAACGTAACCGTGAAAGGTTCCGTAAGCGGCTCTGAGGCGAACGTCGCGGGCGTTGTAGGAAAAGCACAAGGCGCAACTACAATTAGAAACTGCAAGAACTATGCAGATATTACCAGCACCTTGGGTTCCGGTCTTGCGTTTGCGGGCGGAATACTCGGTTCGAGCGCAAGCACTATCGTAATAGATTCGTGCGAAAACTACGGCACCATAACCGCGAAAGGCACTATGGTAGGCGGTATAGCGGGTCTTCCCAGAAAAGCGGCTAACTCTTACGTAACCGGTTGCAAAAACTTCGGTAACGTTACGGGTTCTGCTCAAGTGGGCGGCATCGTCGGTGCCAGCAGGGTAAAAGTCCAAAACAGTTACTGTCTCGAAACCGCGCTTATCAACGGTAAAGAAGCAAAAACGCTTACCCTTTACGGAATTAAAACCTCGGTAGGCGGCTCGGTTCTAACCGCTTCCGTCGTAGGACAGATTGACGATAAAGCGGGCAACTCCGACTGCGGCGAGCTTGTTAACTGTGGACTTTGCAACGCGAACGGCGAAGCCATAACCGATGAACAGCAATAACAATTAAATAAAAAAGGCAAAGTCGCCGAAAGTTGGGTTAATCGGCTTATACGGCGACTTTTGCAAAAATTTTATATAACTAAACAATAAACGGGGGAACTAAATGAAAAACAAATTTCCTAAAAAACGAATAGTCGGGCTTGCTGCGGCTATGCTTTGCTGCAGCATGATTTTATTCGGTTGCGGCGGCGGTAACAACAATACGCCCAAACGGCAATACGACCCGTCTACCCGCGTTCCCACAGACAACGGCGAACAGGTTTTCACAATAGACCAGGACTGCGCGCGTTATAACAACTATATTGAACTTTACGACGGCGACGGCGATATTTACGATATAGGCGACCCATACGTGTTTAGGTTTAACGGTAAATATTACTTATATACCTCCCTTAACGGCAATAAAAAATATTCGGGCAAAATTCCTTGCTGGGAATCGGATAATATGGTCGACTGGAAATGGAGCGGCTGGGCATACGACCCGAACAGCACCTCGCAGTCGTCTGAAACATACATAGCATTCGCGCCCGAGGTCGTTTATTACAAAGGCTGGTTTTATATGTGTGAATCCCGCCGCGGACAAGGGCATTACTTTTTCAGAAGCGATAGCCCCAACGGTCCGTTTACCCTTATTTCCGATAATTTGGGTATGGGAATCGACGGTTCGTTTTATCTGCACGACGACGGGCAACTTTATTTCGTAAGCGCGAACGACGCGCTTTCCTGCCTTACATATTACACCATAGATTTCCCCGAAGACGCTTCGGGCAATCCGCAGGTGAATTTAGGCAATCCGCAGGTGAATTTAGGCAATCCGCAGGTGAATTTAGGCAAAGCGCAGAAAATAGAAAACGCCAACTTAAACGGTTGGACGGAGGGACCCGGGTATTTCAAGCGCAACGGTTTTACCTACCTTACTTACACCGGCAACCACGTTGACAGCGCGGGCTATAAAGTAGCTTATTCCTATTCGAAGAACAATTTCCCGTTTACCGAACTTTCTTCCAGATGGTATAACACCACTCTTATTTCAACCGGACTCGACAACGAAGCTCCTTTGGGCTATGCGAGCAAAAGCACGGTTAAACAGGTAAGCAACTATCGCGGTTTAGGGCATAGCAGTAACGTTATAGGTCCCGACCTCGACAGCGTTTACACCGCTTATCACAACGCCAACCGTATTAATTACGACAATACGATGGTATCCGGCACCAGAAAGTATAACTTAACCCGTTATTTCACAAACGGCTCTTACGTTCTTACCGACGGGCTCGGAAATTATTCCAAAATTAAACCCACCGGCGCAGATTATTCCGAAACAGGCGAAAATTTAAGCGAAACCGCGAACTTTAAATTAAGCGCGGCTCAAACCGAGGCTTTGTTCACCGCCGAAATAAACTTTACGCTTACAAACAGCAAAGGCACGGCGGTTGCGGGTTTCGAAGACGAAAGCAATTACTTCGAGGTTGCTGTTGACGGAACGTCGCTTACCTATTCGCGGGTAGTAAACGGAAAATCGCAAAAAATAGCTTCGGCAAAAGTTGCGGTTTCCACAAACGAAAACGCCATTCACACCGTTAAAATAGTAAATGGCAGCCACAAAGCCCAAATTTATTACGACAATATGCTTGTAATAACTTCCGAAAAAATAATGAACGGCGGGCTTGTCGGCGTAGGAAGCGGAACTACGGCTACATCGTTGCAGTTTAAAAACGACGCGTTCGGCACTTCCGATTTCGAAGCGGTTAAAGATTTAACCGGCAGTTTCGCGGCGACCTCTTATTTGAAAGGCGAAAACCGCGGTTACAGCATAGCTAACGCAAAAGTAAAACGCGACGGCGTTCGTCAAGGCGAAAAAGAAAGCACCGCGTATTCTTCCCAGAACGAAGCGTACGCTTTGGTGTTAAACGCCGAAGACTGGGTTAAATACCTTGTGGACGCTCCCGAAACCGACGACTATTCGTTAAGCCTTACGGTAGGCAAGGCGAGCAAGGGCTGCGTTTTCGAAATTATTATCGATAATCAAACCATAATAAAAAGCGAAATTCCCGAAGACCTCGAGTTCGGCAATCAATCTTACGTAAACGTAAACGCGGGTTCGTTCCACGCTGAAAAAGGCGTGCATTCGCTAAAAATAAGGGTGTTCGACGGTACGCTTGACGTTTTAAACTTCTCCACAAGCAAAAACGCGACCGCGATCGAACAGGTAACCGATTCGCTTCGCGATAAAAACTCCTCCGTATTCAAACAGAAAGTAGGCGCCAAAGCTTCTTTCTCGGGCGCGGGGCTTATGACCAACACGAGCGACGACAGAACGCTTATTCTTACCGGCAGCCGCGGAGTTTCGAACTATGAATTTTCGGTAAACGTAAAAATAATTTCGCAGGAAGCGCAGGGCGGCATATTGTTCAGAATGAACAATTTCTCGCACACCGATTATAAAACCACTTCGCTGGGAACCAACTACGACGGATATTATTTAAGCATAGGCAAATACCTCGTAAACCTTTACAAACGTTCCTACGGCAGGGAAGACGTGAAACTCGGCGGCGCCAAACCGCAGGGCGGGCTGTCTTTCAATAACGGTGCGCAGGTAAGGGTAACGGTTCGCTGCGAAAACACTAAAATTACAATTTATTTAAACGGCGAGGAGTTCTTGTCGTGCGTGGACGCCGAGTGCTACACAAGCGGTTACATCGCGCTTTACGCCGAAAAGAATTCGAGCTATCTTTTCTCGGACTACGAATATATAGAACTGTAATTTTAAGGTTGTTTTTTGCAAAACAAACGAAAAACAACATGAAAAATAAAAAACTATTAAGGAGTGACAATATGAAGAAATCCAAATTCGCAAGCCTTACTACGGCTCTCGTTTTATCGCTTTCGGCTTTTGCCGGTTGCGGCGGTGGCGGCGGTGGCGGTAAGATAGACGACGACAAAGCCTGGAACACGCTCAAAAGCGGCGAAACCATTCAGCTTGTTTTTGCGGGTCGCGACGTAGACACCGAAAAAGCCAACTATCAGGCTTTTGTTGACGAATTCAATAAAACTCACGAAAACATCGTTATAGAACTTAAATGGTGGAGCGACGGCACCGCTTACAACACGGCGCTCGACGGAATGGGCAAAAACCTGCCCGACGTATTTATGCTTAACGATATGATGTTCTCGTCTTACGCATACAGCGGCAAGCTCGCCAACATTCGCGACCATATAGACGAAAGCGTTATGGACGATATGTATGAATCCGCCTGCAACGAATATTATTTCGACCACACCACCAACAAAATAGGCAAAACCGATAAAGCCGCGCTTTACGGTTTGCCCAAAGACAACGGTCCTTACGCGCTCGCTATAAACGAAGCTCGCCTTAAAGAGCTTATAGCCGCGTATAACGCGAAAACCACCAACGACGCCGATAAAATCGACGAAGCCGCGGTGTTAAGCACCACCGAGCCTATGACTTTCAGTTATTTCAAAGAGCTTGGCAAAAAGCTTAAAACCGTTCTTGGCGCCGACGAATACGTTCTTTCGGGTTACGACATCGAAAGCACGGTTTATTCCAACAACGCCAACTATTTCACCGACGACAGCGGCGCGGTAGCTAATATCGATTCCGACAACTTCGTGGGCGCTATTCAGTTCATACAAGACCTTTACAAAGAGGGCATACTTCCTCCCGCGGGCGCCGTTTCTTCGGCTGAAACCTTGTTCACCTCGGGCAAAGCGTTGTTCTATTACGGCGCGGTAGGTCCTTGGAAGACCAAAGACTACTGGAAGAGCTGCTCCTTCGACTGGAACATTCTTCCTGTGCTTTGCGGCGACGCCGAGGGTTCGGTTTCCACCGCTTGCGTGGGCAGCATGGTTTACGCAATTTCCAACAACTGCGCGTATAAAGACGCCGCTCTGGAAGTAGTTAAATATTTCTCTACCGACGTAACCGCTCAAAGAACGCAGTATAAACGCGGACAGTGCGTGCCTAACCTTAAAAGCCTTGCCGAAGAATACATAACCGATTCGCAACAGCTTATTAAAAATCAGGCTAAAACGCAGGCTAACCGCGACAAAGCTTACCCCGAAAACCGCGGAGTATGGGTTGACGTAGTAGACGGCGCAGGCGCGCAGAAAACCGTGAACGGCGTTACTTATACCGATAAAATCACCGGTAAATACCGCGCGGCAAGCTATACGTTCGATAGTTTGTGGCAAACCGAACTCAACCTGTTTATGTCCGGTCAGAAAGGCAACTACGGCTCGTTCTGGCAGGCGGATAAGAGCGGCAAATGGGTAAACGTAAAAGAAGCGCTCACCGCTTATAAATCCACTATGCAAGGGCTTTTAGACGAGGGAAGAGATTTCATCGGCTAAACCGAAACATTAACAAAACACAATCAACAATCCGAACGCGCCGCTTTTTAGCGGCGCGCGATATTCCGGGAGGTCGCATAACAGATGAACGTAAACAAATCGGAAACTTCAACCGCAGTTGTTTCGGGTAAACCGCCCCAAAAAAAGAAAAGCACGCTTAAACGCAAAGAAAATTTAATCGCTCTTGCGTTTATATCCATAAAATATTTAGGGCTTATAGTTTTTACCGTGCTTCCGTTTATATTCGCTATTTTATACAGTTTTACCGACTATAACGCCCGAATCGAAACCGAGCCTTTTTTAACCATAATGGGCGAAAAGTGGTGCGGTTTCGGCAACTACGTTAAACTGTTCGGGGAATCGGTTTATAACGAGGCGTTTATAAACGCGGTGCTGAACAATCTTATATTTATGTTAAGCGTGCCTTTGGGTATAATAATCGGGCTTGTGGTGGCGGTTATGTTAAGCCGCGAAAACCTTATACGCGGTTCGCGCGTTATAAGAATGCTCATTTATATCCCCGTGGTTTCTTCCGCAGTGGCTATGAACATAATTTGGCGTTACATATTCGATAACCAGTACGGTATAATCAATCAGGTTACCGGCTGGAATATTCAATGGCTTACAGATTCGCACTGGATTAAGGTCGCCATAATAATCAAGTCGGCATGGGGCTCGATAGGGCGCTCTATGATATTGTGCCTTGCCGCGCTAACAAACGTAGGGCGCGATTATTACGAAGCCGCCGAAATCGACGGTGCGGGCGAAGTAACCAAGTTTTTCAAAATAGCTATTCCGCTTATTTCGCCTACTTTGTTCTATCTGTTCTGCACCGGCTTTATAGGAAATTTGCAGGCATACGTCGATTCGCAGGTTTTCGCAAACGGACATCCCGGCGCACAAACCATAGTTTATTTCATATGGAACTACGGCATAAGCCGCAGCCGCTACGGAATAGCTTCCGCCGCTTCGGTCGTGCTCACCATAAGCATTATGATTATAACGTTGTTGCAGTTTAAAATTAGCGAAAAATGGGTTTATTCCGAATAAGGAGGGGGTTTTTATGACTGCGAATATCGAAAATAAGGCATATAATAAAAAGTCTCCCGCCGCGCCGAAAGCAGGAAGAATTATCGGGATTACCCTATGCTATATCTTTCTTATATTAATCTGTTTTACCTGCGTTTTTCCGTTTCTATGGATGTTTTTATCAAGCCTTAAAACGGTTGAAGAAGCTGTAAACACTTTAACTCTTACGTTTTTCGCCAAAGCCCCGCAATGGCACAACTACGCCGTGGTTTTTGAAAAAATCGATATGTTCCGCGGATTTTTAAACACAATGGCAATCGAAGTGGCTACCATTCCGTTCTGCGTGTTTATGTCGGGCTTGTCGGCTTTCGCGTTTTCTAAAATGGATCTTAAGCATAAAAACGTTCACCTTATGGTGCAGTTAAGCGCGCTTATGATTCCTTACGCATGCGTGGTTCTGCCGCTTTATCGCGCTTACTACTCGCTTAACCTTACCGATACGCTTTGGCCACTCATATTGCCGTCGCTGTTCGGCGGGGTTTCGATGATGTTCTTCTTCGTGCAGTTTCAGCGTTCCGTTCCAAACGCCATTTTCGAAGCCGCAAAAGTGGACGGCGCAAGTTATTTAAGGCAATACGTATGCATTATGCTTCCCAGCATGGGTCCCGCCGTGGCGGCGCAGGTTATATTTATGTTCGTGGGCAACTGGAACGACTTCTTCGCTCCGTCGCTGTATCTTACCGTAGAAAAGGTTATGACTTTGCAGCTTATGCTTAAATCACTTTCCGATTCGAAAGTAGATTTGCCCGTATCGTTTGCGGGCGCGGTTATAGCAAGCGTTCCGCTTTACGTAATTTACATAATCTTCCAGCGCTACTTTATAGAGGGCATGGCGATTTCCGCCGTTAAGGGCTAATATTAAAAATTATAAAAGTCGGGCTATAAGTTCGTAATCGGAGCTTTCGGATCGGCTTTTAAAAACAAAAGGTGACAATATGCAACACGCAGCGTGTTATAAAAAAGGGTATCCTCGTCCGCGGTTCGTGCGCGAAAGTTACGCTTGCTTAAACGGCGAATGGAATTTTATATTCGACGACGAAAACATAGGCGAAAAGCATAAATATTATAACGATTTTTCGGGCTTTGGAAAGTCGGTGAAAATAAACGTGCCGTTTGCCTATCAGTCGGAAGCGAGCGGCGTGGAAGACAAAACCGACCACTCGTATATGTGGTATTCGCGCAGGTTCAATTATTCTCTTGCGCGCGGCAAACGCCTTATAATAAATTTCGACGGCGTCGATTACCTTGCCAAAGTGTGGCTTAACGGCGTGTTTATAGGCAGCCATACGGGCGGATATGCGCGCTTTTCTTTCGATATTACTAATTATTTGAAACGCGGCGAAAATTTTTTGGTCGTAAAGTGCGAAGACGAGTTCTCTCCGGTTATGCCACGCGGCAAACAGCGCTACGTAGAAAAAAATATTTCCTGTTTTTACACCCCGACTTCGGGCATATGGAAAACCGTTTGGCTGGAAGAAACCGCCGACGTTTACCTTAAAAACGTTATTTCTTCCTGCGAATATGAAAACTGCCGCGCGAATTTCGAATTTTACCTTAATAAATTCGTAAAAGGCTCGTCGCTGCAAATAGAGGCGAGCTATCAGGGCGAAAAGGTAGCTTGCATAGAAACCGAAATTTTTGCCGATTACGGGCGCGCCGTGCTCGACCTTACGCTTTTTAACAAAGTTCTTGTTATGAAGCCGTGGAGCATAGGTCGCCCCGAACAGTTTTTCGATTTGAAATTCACGCTTAAAGTAAACGGCAAAGCGGTTGACGAAGCGGGGTCGTATACCGCGCTTGTAGACTACAGAACCAAAAACAACGGCATAGAGGTCAACTATCTGCCGTGTTATTATTTCAGAATGGTGCTCGACCAAGGGTATTTCCCGCGCGGCGGAATGACTGCCGAAAGCGACGAAGAGCTTTTGAACGACGTTTTGCTTATAAAACAAGCGGGCTTCAACGGCGTAAGGCTGCACCAAAAAATAGAAGACGAGCGGTTTTATTATTTCTGCGATATGGTCGGCTTGTTCTTCTGGTTGGAAATGCCCGCGGCATACGATTTCACCTCGGCAGCGGCGGCGGAACTTTCAAGGCAGTGGAGCGAGATAGTTCTTCAACACAAAGGGTATTTGTCGCTTATGGCTTACGTGCCTATAAACGAAAGTTGGGGCGTATTGCAAACAAGTGAAAATATAGCCATGCAGAATTTTACCGCGGGGCTTTACAGGCTTACCAAAGCGCTCGACCAAACCCGCCTGGTTATATCCAACGACGGTTGGGAACACACCGAAAGCGACATAGTAACCCTGCACAACTACGCGCAGACGGGCAAAGAAATAGTTGAAGCTTACGGCGATATGCAGGCGTTTTTAAACGGCGATTTTGTAAAAGACAGGCATTCGCGCGCGGCATTCGCAAACGGTTACAAATACGGCGGACAGCCGATAATAATAAGCGAATACGGAGGAGTTTCTTTTATAAAAAACAGTTCCGACGGCTGGGGTTACGGCAACGCTGCGAAAAGCGAAGAAGAGTTTATAAACAGGCTGTGCGAGCTTACCCGCGCGATAGAAAGCGTTAATTGCCAAGGGTATTGCCTTACGCAGTTTACCGACGTAATGCAGGAAAAGAACGGGCTTTTCACCGAAGACAGAAAGCCCAAAGCCGACATGGCCAAACTGCGGCTTATAAACGAAATTAAACCGTTCGAACAATGAAAAACAAATTTTGGGGCAAAATGTTGGCTTTAACATTATCGGCGGCTGTTGTTGCGGGTTGCGGCGCGTTTGCGGGGTGCAATAATAATTCCGACAGCGGAAACAAAATTCCCGAAACGCAGAAAATAGAAGATTTATCCGACGACCGTTACGTTAATTTGTACGGCAGAAATTATTATAACGAAAATTACGAGGGCACCACGTTTATAAACAGCGCCTCGGGGTTTGAACTTAAATTCCGCGGCACCGCGGTTTACGCCGATATTTGCGTTATAGGTTCGCGCGATTCTATGTGGTCGGTTTTCGTAGACGGCGAAACCGACAGCAACGCCCGCGTTCTCACGTTTAAAAAAAAACGCGGAATGTTTACCAAAAAAACTTTGGTCGAGGGATTGCCGGGCGGCGAGCATACGCTTAAAATATTAAAGCGCACTATGTCGAGCGCCGACTATGCCGTTATAAAAAATCTTGCCTCCGACGGCGCGTTTTTGGGAGCTCCCGAGAAGCCGAAACTACACATAGCCTTTTATGGCGATTCAATAACGTGCGGAAGCGGCGTTTTAAGGGAATACAAGCCCGCCGACAGCAAAATTTACACCGCCGAAACGCAAAACGCGCTGCAATCTTACGCGGCTTATTGCGCAAGCGAACTGGGCGCTTCGTTCGGCGTGTTCGGCAGGGGCGGAATTACTTTAAAATTCCGAAATCCCGCAACCGAGCCGTTCTCGGTTATCAACAACTACAAAAGTATGGCGGTCGATTTGTCGGTGGAAAACGGAGAATGTCCCGAATATGATTTTTCCGATATTCCCGATGCCGTGGTTATTTACCTCGGCACCAACGACTATCTGCGCAGTTTAAGCAGTAACGCAGGCTATTCTCTTGCGGGAATGGAAGCCGCCTATATAGAATTTGTCGATAAGCTTGTGGGCGCGTATTACGGGTTCGATATTCCCATTGTGTTGTGCAGCGGAATGATGGTGCATAACTCGGGGCTTGCGGGTGCGGTTAGCGGAGCGGCGCAGATGCTTAAACCCAAATATCCGTATATCGCGGCGTTGGATTTTGACGCAGGCGTTACCGAATCGGTTGGCGGACACCCCGTGGTTGAAGACAGCGTTAAGGCGGGCGCTCAGCTTGCCCAAACCTTAAAAACGCTTTTCGTAAATTCTGGCAGAATACTCGATTAAACGACTTATAGGCAGACTTTTTAATTTTTAATCGCACAAAAAAACAAACGCGGACGTTTAATCGCGATATATAGCGGATATAAAAAATCGAGATATTCGAAAATCGCGCAAAAATAAAAATACGGAAAAATATAAGGGCGTACGGCTTTTGCCTACGAAAGGAGAATTTTTTATGGAAGAAAAACTTGTTAAAGGGCAGTGGAGTAAAGAACGCGCCTGGCAATGGTATAACGAACAACCCTGGATTCGCGGGTATAACGGCTATCCGTCGAACTGCGTAAACCGCATAGCCATGTGGCAGGAATACGAACACGAAGAGGTTTTTAAGCAGATAGAATACGAATTTAATCTTGCAAAAGAAACTGGGTTTAACGCCGTGCGCGCCATTATTCAGTTCGAATGCTGGTATTATCAGCACGATTCTTTTATGAATAACCTCGAAGAATACTTTACGCTCGCCGATAAATACGGGCTTAAAGTAATGCTCACGCTCGGCAACGACTGCACGGTTCCTAAAGAAAAATTCAAACCCGTGGTGTTCGGCAAACAGAATGTAGACTGGGGCTATCACAGCGGCATAAAGGCGGGTCCACACGCGGCGGGACTTGTAGGTCCCGGGTATTGCCTGCTCGACGACCCCGAAATCGAGCCGAAATATTACGAAATGGTAGACGAACTCGCGGCGAAATATAGTCAAGACCAGCGTTTGCAAATTTGGGACGTATGGAACGAACCGGGCAACGGCAGGCGCGATAATTTAAGTTTGAAAGCGATGAAAAAGTTTTTCGAAATCATTCGCTCGCATAACCCCATCCAGCCGCTTACTGCCGATTGCTGGAGCTATACCGAAGATTTTATGCCCAAGCGCGAAATGGAAAAGATGGCGGTAGATCTTTCGGACGTAATAACCTTCCACTATTACGGTTCGTATGAAAATATGATTATCATCATAGAAAATCTTAAAAAATACGGGCGCCCGCTTATAAACAACGAATGGCTTAACCGTATTGCCGGCAACGACGTAAAAGAGCTGTTCCCGTTGTTCTATCTTGAAAAAATAGGTTCTTATCACTGGGGACTTATCGCGGGGTATTCGCAGACTTACGAGCCGTGGGGACATTATTTTGTGGATTATCTGAAAGAGGGTTCCACGCTTGACCTCACTAAATGGCAGCACGATATTTACCGCTTTAACGGTTTGCCTTACGACGTGAAAGAGATTAACACCATTAAACGTTTCTGTGTGCTGGCGGCGGCGAAAGAAGCCGAAAACAATAAAAAATGAAAAACAAATTTTTTGTAAAAATGTTGGCATTAACATTATCGGCTGTGGTTGTTGCGGGTTGCGGCGCGTTTGCGGGGTGCAACAATAACTCCGACGGCGGCAACAAAGTTCCCGAAACGCAGAAAATAGAAGATTTATTCGACGACCGTTACGTTAACTTGTACGGCAGGAATTATTATAACGAAAATTACGAGGGCACCACGTTTATAAACAGCGCCTCGGGGTTCGAACTTAAATTCTGCGGTACCGCGGTTTACGCTAATATTTGCGTTATAGGCTCGCGCAGTTCGATGTGGTCGGTGTTTGTCGACGGCGAAACCGACAGCAACGCCCGCGTTCTCACGTTTAAAGAAACCCGCGGCCTGTTCGTGAAAAATACCTTGGTCGAGGGGCTTTCCGACGGAGAACACGTTGTGAAAGTTCTTAAAAGAACCCCCTCTAATTTCGACAGGATTATCGTAAGCGACCTTTCTTGCGACGGCGCGTTTATAGCCGCCCCCGAAAAGCCCGCTTTGAATATTGAATTTTACGGCGATTCAATAACCTGCGGCGAGGGCGTTTTAAGGGAATATCAGCCCTCCGACAGTAGAGTTTACACCGCCGAAACGCAAAACGCGTTGCAGGCTTACACTGCTTATTGCGCAAGCGAACTGGGCGCTTCGTTCAGCGTGTTCGGCAGGGGCGGAATTACCTTAAAATTTAAAAACGCCGCCACTGAAGCGTTTTCGGTGCTCGATAATTACAAGAGCATGGCGGTCGATTTGTCGGTAGCACAGGGCGAATGCCCCGAATACGATTTTGCCGTTGTTCCCGACGCCGTGGTTATTTACCTCGGCACCAACGATTATCTGCGCAGTTTGAAATACACAACAGGTTATTCGCTTTCGGGCATGCAGGCGGCTTTAATTGAGTTTGTAGATAAACTCGGCGCATATTACGGCACCGATATGCCCATTGTGTTGTGCAGCGGAATGATGGTGCATAACTCGGGGCTTGCGGGCGCGGTCAGCGGCGCGGCGCAGACGCTTAAACCCAAATATCCGTATATCGCGGCGTTGGATTTCGACGCGGGCGTTACCGAATCGGTTGGCGGACACCCCGTGGTTGAAGACAGCGTTAAGGCGGGCGCGCAACTTGCCCAAACTTTAAAAACGCTTTTCGAAAACTCGGGCAGACCGCTCGATTAATAGGTTAATCTTTAAAAATCCGATAAAATTCATATAAATAAAACCCGCGAACGTTGTGATATGCACCCCAAAAGTCAGACACTTTTGGAGGTGCATATCACTATTGAGTGTATTGTTTTATTGTATTTGTTATATTTTACGGTTCAATTATTAAACCCCGCGCGATGTATTTATAGCCAAAAGGGCGTTACGAAAGTCGGATTGAAAAAAACGATTTTTAATTTAGCGTGGGACGATATAGAAGCCGTTTATTGTATGCGGTTTATATTTTTTCCTTTTTTTTTCTGTTGTTCGTTGACAAAAAGAAAAAAGCGACTACATTTGTTTACGACTTAAAAAAGCGCAGAAAAAAGTTGAAGCCGGCGGCGACGTTGTGTCGATTGTGTTTATAGGGCAGTTGATAGAAATACAAAAACTATGCCCGATAAATATTCAAATGAGCAAAAAGGTCGAAAAACGAGTAACCGAAAAGCTGAAAAAACAAAACGTAGAATCGGAGGCTTTTTTTCCTCAACCTCGCAACGAAATATTTATAGAATTCGGCAAAAAAGTTTCGCAGGAACAAATTCACGCGTTTGAAAAGGAAATATGCGAACGGGTTGTTTGCTTGCCGCTATGTGAAAAGATGCGTGAAGAAGCAGAGAGCCAAGGTTACCATTGCAAAGCCGAAGTGTTTAACGGTAACTTAAAAATAAGAAATACCGCTCGTATTTGGTTGTAAAAATAACAGATAAAAACGGCGATTTGGTTCACGAAAACGGCACCGGGGCAGGCGTTTTTATGTTTTATAAAACTTTATGTTATTCAACATTATTTCACCGAGTTGCGGGAATAAAGCTACACGAAGATGAAAATTTTATTAAGGAATTAACCGATTTTACGGAAAAGTGAAAAAATCAAGTATGCAAGATTGGCGAATAATATAGTTAACGGCGGCTTTGCGGAATTTGAAGTGACCGAATTTGACTGTGGGGTTTAACAATATTATTTGTATTATAAAGCGGCAATTTTTCGCCGACATATTTATTTTTCGCCTTGCAAAATTTTTAAATTTATGGTAAAATAAACGCAATATCAAAAGCATTAGGGGATTAAACGTTATGGTTCACGTGCTTATAGAGGAAAACTATTCCTCGAACAACCGCATAAAAACTATATTCGACGGAATGAACTCGGTGTTAAAAAAGAAACGCCTTTCTCTTGAAGTTTTCAAATCGCTCGACGAAATAAAAGACCGGCCGAGGGTGGTTATTTTAATATGCGCGTCGCTCAAATGGACGATGGACGCGATAAAGGCGCTTAACGCGCGCGGCATTCATCCTCTTGTGTTCGGTTTTCAATACCTCGATACGGTCTATCAATACAGTTGCATAAACCTTACTTACACAAAAACCACTTATTTGCTTACGGGGTATCTGCTTTCCGAAAACGCCGGTGAAACCGCGGTTATCGGCTATAATTCCGACAGCTTGCCTGACCGACTTAAACTTGCGGGAGCAAAACATGCAGCCGAGCATTACGGCGTTCCCGTAAAAGTGTTTAAAAACAACGGCGACGTTATAGCCTGCATAAAAGATTTTGCTGAAAACTGCGAAAACGTTAAAAACGTGGTTTGTTTAAACGATACTTTTGTCATTATTATGCGCAAATGTTGCCCCGAACTTTTGCAAAACAAGCGGGTTTGCAGTTGTAACGGAATGAAAATATCGAAATATATGGAATCGCCTTATCCCACTGGCATTATCAGTTATTACAAGGCGGGCGTGCAGATAGCCGAGCTTTATTGGTTTTTAATGCGGCTTGACGAAATTTGCTCCACCGCGTTGACTTTGGAAATGGATATAGTTCCGGGCAAGCGTTACAGCGGCGATTTCCCGTTAATCGATTCTTCTTACAGCCAAAGCGGCGTTGATTTTTACGGCGACAAAACGGTTGCCGAGGTGGAACGGCTTAATCAAACGCTTTTAATGCTCGACGAAATAGACGAGCAGATTCTGCACGACATTATGGCGGGCGACAGCTATGAGACCATAGCCGACAACAGTCATTTGGCGCTTAACACCGTTAAATACCGCGTGCATGCAATGACGAAAAACGCCGCCGTTTCGGGCAGAAAAGACCTTATGGCGTTAATCGAAAAATACAATCTTATAATTTAAAACGCAAGGTTTTATCGCTTAGTGTGCGGGTCGCGTTCGGCGCGCCTTGCAAAAAGCCATATTTCGGCATAAAATTTACTAAAATTATTGTCTTGCAAATCGCCTTCTCGTTCTGTATAATGTAAGTATAAAGAACGAAGAGGTGTTTTTATGTCTGAAATAAAAAAGAAAAAAATTACCATACCCACATATAGAGTAGGCGAGCCGGAACCGCTGCCGTTATATTTTGAAAAACGTCCGTATCAGGGGGCGAGCGGGCGCATTTACCCCATTCCGTACGTTTCGTCGTTTTCCGACGATAAAAAGGATTACGACTACGACGGTTACGTTCTTGAAAACGAATACATACGCGCGGTTTTATTGCCCGAACTCGGGGGAAAAGTACATTGCGCGCTCGATAAAACCAACGGGTACGACTTTATATATAACAACAAAGTTATAAAGCCCGCAATGGTAGGGCTTGCGGGTCCTTGGGTTTCCGGCGGAATAGAGTTCAACTGGCCGCAACACCACCGTCCCACCACCTTTATGCCCGTCGAACACGCCGAGGGAAAATCGGACGGCAAGAAAGCCGTGTTTATGGGCGAGGTGGATTATTTTCATCAGATGAAAGGAAACGTCGCGCTTTCGGTAGACGAGGGCAGCAGCGTTCTCCGCGCGAAAATAACCGTATATAACCAAACTCCGGTAGCGCACCCGTTTATGTGGTGGGCTAACCTTGCGGTTGAAATCGACGACGATTACAGGGTAGTGTTCCCGCCCGATGTGGAATACGTGAACGACCACGACCGCCGCGCCGTTCTGGAATGGCCTGTGGCGAAAGGCGTTTACCACACCGCGCGCCCCTACGATTACGGCAAAGGCACCGACATTCACGTGTCTGGCGCGATAAAAGTTCCGTCTTCGTTTATGATTTCCAAAGGGCAGTCCGATATGGATTTTGTTTGCGGATACGATAAAAACAAAGAAAGCGGCGTGGTTACGGTTGCCAACCGCCACATTGCGCCCGGTAAAAAACTGTGGACGTGGGGCGCGGGCAAGTTCGGTGCGAAATGGTGCGAAAACCTTACCGACGACGGCTCGCGTTACGTAGAGCTTATGACCGGTTGCTACACCGACAACCAGCCCGACTTCACCTGGATTGCTCCTTACGAAACCAAAGAATTCGAGCAGGTTTGGTACCCCGTGCGCGATATAGGCGAGGTTAAGTGCGCTACAGAAAAGGGCGCATGCAATCTTGAAAAAACCGAAAAAGGCGCGTTCGTCGGGTTCTATTCGGTTAAAAAGCGCAACTGCGTTATAACCTTGCTTAACGGCGAAAACGTAATTGCCGAAAAGAAAGCCGAGGTTTCGCCCGCGGCTCCGTTTACCTGTGAAATTCCCTGCGATTGCGACGTAAAAGACCTTACTTTAAAAATCTGCGACGAAAACGGCGAGCTTTTAATAGCTTACAAGCAACCCGTAAGAGGAACCAAAAAGCCCATTTCGCCCAGACTGCCCGCCAAAAAGCCTTGCGACATCGCTTCGCTGGAAGAACTTTATTTGAACGGCATTCATTTAAGACAATATAAACATTTTGAATATTGCCCCGAAGATTATTTCCTCGAGGGGTTGAAACGCGACCCGAAAGACATTCGTTGCAACAAAGCAATGGGCGATAAATGCCTTGAACGCGGCGAATACGACAAAGCAGAGGCTTATTACAACGCGGCTATCGAAAGGCTCACTTTGCGCAACGACAATCCTTACGACACCGAGCCTTATTACAAACGCGCGCTTTGCAAATTTTACAAGGGTGATTTGAGCGGCGCTTATAACGACGCATATCTTGCCGTGTGGAGTTATCCTTACCGCAGCGCGGGCTATTATCTGCTTGCTAAAATCGACGCACTTAACGGCAATAGAAAAGAAGCCGTAGAGTTTTTGAAACTTTCGCTTGAAACCCAAAGCAAAAACCTGTGGGCGCAGTATATTCTGGGAATTTTCGAGGGCGATAAAGATATAAACGAAAAAATCGAAGAAGCCGACCCGCTGTTCTTCGCGGGCTTCGAAAAAGAGAAAAACGCCGTAAACTACGCCATAGAGGTTATGCAGTTCGGGCTTTACGAACTTGCGAAAACCGCGCTTGAAAGGTGCGACGACAGGGCGATTAAGTTCTATTATCTTGCGTATATCGCGAAAAAACAGGGCGATTCGACTGCCGCCGAAAAATACGTTAAACTTGCCGACGAGTGCAGTTGGAAATGCGAATTCCCCGTTCGCACCGAAACTGTTCCCGTGCTTAAAGCCGCGAACACGCCCATGGCTGGCTACTACCTCGGCTGTATATATTACGCTTACGAACGCTATGGCGAAGCTTGCGAAGAATGGGGCAAAACGGTTGAAAAAATCGATTTCGCTCCCGCTTACAGGAATATGGCGCTCGGGCTTTACGACCACCTTGGAAAGAAAGAAGAAGCGTTTGCCGCACTTGAAAAAGCGCACGAACTTATGCCCGAAAGCGACCGTATTTTCTTTGAGCTTACCCAGCTTTATAAGGGAATGAACGCGCCGCTTAACAAACGCCTCGCGCTTTATAAAAACGAAGAAAAAACCGTTTTCCGCCGCGACGACTGCACTTTGCAATATTCGGTGCTTTCAACCATGGCGGGCGATATGGAAAAGGCGTTCGATATTCTTGCGGAGCATCGCTTCCACACCTACGAGGGCGGCGAGGGCTACCTTACGCAGCATCACGCCTGGCTACATTTCCTTGAAGGCAGAAAGCTTTTAGCGCAGAAAAAATATAAAGAAGCCGAAGAAACGCTTATAAGCGGACTTACTTTTCCGCTTAACTACGGCGAAGAAAAGAACTATTTCGTCAACGACGCGCCCATATATTCCGAACTTGCCAAAGTTTACGAAGCGCAGGGGAATAACGAAAAGCGCGACGAATATTTGAAACTCGCGCTCACTACCAACGGCGCGCCCACGGTTCACAGCTATTACGAATGCCGGGCTTTCGACGCTTTGGGCAAAACCGCCGAAGCGAAAGCTCTTGCCGACGAACTTTACAATATAGGCAAAAACAAAATAGATACCGCCGAAATTCCCGAATATTACGGGGTGGGTTCGCCCGCTTATCAACCGTTTAACTACGACATAGAAAAAGCGCACCTGCTTGCGGGTTATCTGCTTTGCGGCTTTGCCGAACTGGCTAAAGGAAACAAAGCCGAAGCGAAAAAGTTTGCCGAAAAAGCCGAAAAAATCGATTGCGCCGACTTCTCGCTGTATTTGTTGAAAGGCGAAATAAATGGCTGAAAAAGTAAAAACAAAATGCCCGCTCTGCGGCGACGTCTTGTCTGCGGGCGGGTATGAAGCCGAATTTTCGGCTGATATAGGGGCAACCTGTTTCAGGCTGTTTTACAAGCCGCTAAACGCGGAAATTTTGCGGACGCCGAACGGCGAAAGTCAGCGGAATACAAACGTTTATCTGTTCGGCAATCCCATACTGTTTCCGCCAAACCGCATTCGTGGCGGCAGGTTCGTTTTCCGCGGAAAAGAATATGTTCTGCCCGTGAACGAACCGCAAACCGGGTGCTTTATACACGGCAATCTGCTTAATTTGCCGTTTGCTAAAAAGCAAATAAGTCAAAGCGAAATAGAGTTTACATATTCGGCTAAAAAGGGCGAATATCTCGGTTTCCCGCACGATTTTACCGTGCGCAGGCATTACAAACTGGGCGAAAACGGGCTTGAAGAATATACTACCGTAATAAACGACGGCGTTTGCGAAATGCCTGTTATGCTGGCTTATCACACAACGTTTAATCTTGATTTTTACGGCGATATGCAAAACGTTAAGCTTCAGGTTCCCGTAACGCAGGAATATTTGCGCGATAAAAACTTTTTGCCAACAGGCGAAACAGCTTATGGCAGACCGCGCGACCTTGCGCTTGCAAACGGCGAATTTGTTCCCGCAAAGCAGCCGTTTTCGGCGTTTTATAAGGCGAACGATAAAACCGTGGCGCTATTTAAAGGCAAGGCAATAAAAGCAGTCAAAAAAGAATTGCAGGGAAAGCGTAAACGAAAAGAAGAATTATCCCGACTGATGCAGGTGGCTTATGAGGACAGAGTGAAAGGCAAAATGCCTGAAGATATTTGCATTGGCTTTATCCAAAAGTATTCCGAAGAGCAGAAAAGGTTGGAAGCCGAAATCGCGGAATCGGAAACGAGGTTGACCGAAACGGGAAACACGATACAAAGCGCCGATGACTTTATACGGAATATCAAGAAATATCTCGAGGTGCCCGAGCTTACCCGAGAAATGTGTTACGAGCTGATTGACAGAATTATCGTAGGCGGATCGCCGAACATAACCGGAAAAGAACGCGAAATAGATATAGTCTATAAAGTGGATATCGCGTCGGTTTTACGGCATAAACTCAATAAATAGCGATAAAGTGTATGGGGCAACTGCGACCCGTACACTTTTTTTATATTCTAAACCCTTTGTCAAAGAGCGTCCATAAAATTGTGTCACAACAAGCACACGCCTAACACTCATTTGTATAGTTAGAATATTTTGTGCATTTTCAAACGTGGTATTTTTAAGAGGAAAAACAGTCGGAAATAGACCTTCTCTAAGAAAAGTTTATGAACCGAGAAATTTTTGAATTAAGGCGTGTTGAAGAATGTGGATGAATAAAGACCGAGAGAAAGCAATGTTCATATTAGAAATGCCAAAGAAGGACTTTGACGAGGCTACAGCAGAAAATGTTGATTTTAACTATTCGAAAACTAAAAAGTTTTTTGTCGAAATTCTCAAGTGATTTGAAAGGTGAAATATAGGATTATACCTATGTTTTAGAAAATTGTCTGAAGATAAAAACATTATAAAGGATTGTCATCGGGTGTTTTGCCTTGTTAATTAAGGGGAAAATATATACTTTTCATTTTTAATTTAATATTAAAAAAAATTGATTTAAGTGTTGACAAAGTTAAAAAGATGTGATAATATATATGCAAATAAAGTATATCGTTATTAGACAACGATTATTAATTGTTTGCAAATGTTTATTAAAAAAATGGGTAATTAAAAGCTAAATGGTGTTTTATATGAAAAGTGTTGAGAAATGTATAACATTAATTATATTACTGATTACCGCTTTTTGCAATGGCTGTACTTTTAATAATAAACAAGAAGAGATAAAACATCAGGATTGTGATTGGCATTTAGAATACATTCATGCGCCTATGATGTGGGCTAAAACAAAAGGAGAAAGTATTACAATAGCCATTATTGATTCAGGAATCGATTACGATTTTCTTGGACAAGAATTTGATACGACGCGTATTATCGCAACATATAATGCCTTTGATTGTAATAATGATTTAACGGATTATACTTCACATGGTACTTCTATGGTAAGTATTATTGGCGCAAGCGGGGAAAATGGCTTTTACGGAGTGGCTCCTGCCTGCAAGTTTATAATAATAAAAGCTCTTAATGAAGTAGGGACAACGAATTCGGAAACATTGATTCGTGCTATAGATTTTGCGATAGAAAATAAAGCGAACATAATTAATCTTTCATTAGGAAGTGAAAATATAAATGATAATGTGACTACGGCGATAATGAGAGCTGTAAATAATAACATTGTTGTAACAAGCGCAGTCGGGGATCAAGGAAAAAATTCTATTTTATTTCCCGCTCTATTAGATAATACGTTAAGTGTTGCAGCAATTGATTGTAATGGTTTGTTATACAATAAAAGTAATTTTAATGAAAGTGTAGATGTTTTGGCTCCTGGAGTTGATGTTAGAATTATAAAATATAATATTTTTAAGGAGAGGATAGAAACAAAAAAAAGCGGTTCAAGTATAGCTACTGCAGTATTTTCTGGAATTCTCGCACTATATTTAGATTCTTTAAATGAATATGATGTTATTGATGTATATACAAAATTTAGAAAAATAGGTTCAATTGATTTATTAGATATAATTTATTGAATATAAATTGTTTCGGGAGAAAATCATAAGTTCCTGAATGTCTGCTCTTTTACATTATTGCTTGGTACGGAAACAAAGAAAGTGTAAATTTAACCCTATGCACTTTCGTGTTTAAATATATTATATTAGGAGAAAAGGTATGTTAAAAAAATTATTAGGCAAGAAGACAAAGATAATAGCATTTTTTTTGTTTGTAGTGTGTACATCTATTTGTATTTTAAATCCATTTTCAAATTCTATAATGCGAGCGAAAGCCGAAGGGGAAATATACGAATCGATTTACAACTTGGAGCTTGATGAGTCAGGATTTCAAGATGGAGAAATTGACGAATATTTATCTAATAGTGATGTGTCTGATGAATATATTGACTGCGTTGATAATTATGTTGAGGAAACATATAAAGAGTATATCCGTTTTGACGAAGACTATTATGAATATTTGACATTGGATATAGGGTATTTTGAAGAATTATACGGACCGGATTTTTTAAGTTGGGATTTTGATATCACTGATTATTCGGAAGAAGCGGCATTCGAGATTGCTACCTTGCGAATGATTAATCGAAATATTTCTATTATGAATGAGCTGGTAGATGAAAAATTTGGATACATCAATGATGAATATGAGTTGATTTTCTATATTGAAGATGAATATGTACAACAGTGGGCATTATGGGGAGTTAAAGTGAAATGGAACAAGGTAACTATGAATATGGATAGCGATGCTGCTATTGTTGTTGCGCTTGTTACGTTAGGGTTAAGAACTGTTTTTCATGGTTGGGATATGCGTAATACAATGATATTTATGCAGGACGATGCAGCATTAGTTTCAGTTTTACAAGAAACTCTTTTAGTTATTCCTTCTGATATAGCGTCGGGTGTTGCAGGACTCTTTACAGATCCTGTTATAAGTATTTTGGCGAATGGATTATCTATATTATTGACTATTGCAGGAAATTCCAGTATATTTATAAAAGTTATAACGTTGGCAATTTCGATTGTTTTGCCTTCAATAGTGGATGGCGTATTAGTATTGTATAATGCTTGTAAATATGATAAAGGTGTTGAGGTGAAAGGATGTTGGATTCCGACTTGGAAAGATAAATGGGGAATATCGATTAAAAGTATTTAATGATAATATACTATGAAACTATTTTTTGATGTATTGTTATATATTGATTGTTTGGTGTTGTTTCTTTTGCTGATTAAAGAATTAATTCGATTTCCTGTAAGGGTAGAAAAAATCGATCTTCAAAGAAATAGAAAGAATAAGCCGTTGGAACGGTATATGGAAAATTCTTTTCTACGATTAGAAATAATACTGATACTAAAGGTTTTAATTGCCTTTTTTATTGCCCTACTTGCTTTTTTTCTTGGAAGGACACCGAAAAAGTTCGAAAATCCTGGATTTGTTTTTTTTATACCCGTGTTATTACTATTAATAGGAACGGGGATAGGGGGAGTTTTATTGGGCGAATATTTTAGTCGCGTTGCAAGAAAAAACAATATTTTTCAAAAGACAAATAGTTTTTCAACTGGGTATGTACGTTCGCGTTCACAATTTGGGATAGGTGTCATTATTTCATTTTACTTTTTTTTAGTGGTTTTCTTTACTCTTACTAATTTATTTTTTGTAATTGGCTTGATATAATTATATGCTGTATAAAAGCCCTATTTGTAGGTCTATAGATTTAACAATAATCGTAGAAAATAAATTGAGGTCTTAATGGCAAAAGGGATAAAGTAACTTTAACCCCGAAGTAAGAGTATGTTCTACCAGCCGCACTCCAATATTATAGCCAAAACTAAATCTTTATATTAAGACAACTATATGCCTAAGAGACATTTGTGTTTTTTCTACACACAAACGTATTAAAAACGCCTATCGAAAGTCAGAAAACATAACTAAAAATTAAAGGTGTTTTTTACATTCTTCGTAATCGTTGATCGCATTTCTAATATCGTTAAAATAATGTCCCCATGCCCCGGAAAAATTGCCGTTCTTTTCCCGTGAAACGTCGCGGACGGTGATGAATAATCCGTTTTCATGATTGACGAGCAGCGCGATATTGCCGCGTTTGCTTTCCGCAAAGCACAGGCAGGTAAGTTGCATATCTTGATTGGTAAAAGTAAAGCCTATTTTCATGAAAAGCTCCTTTAAGCGTAATTTTCGAACTGTCTGAAGCGCATATACTGCATGAGAAATGCGGGCGTTTTCCAAACGTCCCAGGTTTCGCGGGTGAGGGAATTTTTGTGTTTTACAATCGCGGGAACGCCTGCGAGGGAGAGTTGCAGATAGGTCATGTGTACGCAGCGGATATCGATATCCTCGGCAAGCATGAAACAGTTATAAGCATAGTTGAAATGATAGTCCCTGTCGAGAGTTTCCAAAGCCGCGACAAGCATTCCGCCCGCGCCGCAGGTCGGATCGTTGATGGTTATGATTTCATTGTCCTGTTGGTTTTGGCGCACGACCGATTCATCAATGCTTACTTTCGCGCAAAAGCTGGAAATGTGATAAGGCGTGAAAAATTGTCCGTTGTGTTTATTGCCTATACCCGTTTGCATAAACAATTCACCGAGCCAGTCGTTAAATTTGCCGTCGTCATAAACAACGGAGGAAAGAAGCGCGTAAATTTTAGCGAATGCCTCAGCCATTAATTCTCGCTCTTTTGGCTCGTAGGCGTGCATAATTTGTTTGTAGCGTTCCTCGCGCTGTTCGGCTTTGGGAAAATCGAATTGATTGGAAACGGCAATCGCGCCGCATTCGAAGGTATCGCTCAAAAACTTATTCGGATTGACCCGATGAGAGGCTTGACCGACAAGCTTTATAATTTCTTTGACATCGGGAATTTTATACGGACAAAGATTTGTTTGATCGAGAACGACGGATTTTTTACATTCGTCTGGTATGGGCTCGAATGCAGTTCCGGCTTTGATTTGGGTATGATCTAAAGTGAAATCGAAAAAGAAAAAGTGATCGTCGGTCATAATCAGCCTCCGATGAGGATAAAGTCATGTAAAAAGAGCCTATATCCGCGAAACCGGATATAGGCGCCGTCATAAGAACCATGGATTTTTAATTTGTGGTAGCGTTTCTTGGCAGACCAGACGCCCGAAACGCAATAGAGATAATTGTCGATGCCGTATTCGATAAATTTTACCTCTAAGCCGTCAAAGCCGCTGTAATACGCGACGGGAGAATTAGAAAGACAGATTTCTTTTTTCGTCATTTTGTCGCCTCTGCTTTATCGGGAATATAAAGCTTGTTTCTGACCTGAACGGCGCGGTAGGTTTTCCCGTTCATCTCGTAAGAAAGAGCTTGCGGGTGACCGTTGGCGCAGGCGCGTAAAATGATATGCTCGGCGTCCGTTTCTACGCGGGGCAGGTCGCCGTCAAGGAACTTGTCTTCGGCGCTGACTTCGATTATCTTAAACCCCTTTGTAATCAGAAACGAGCTGAATTTCCAAAGCTTATCGAATTTACCGAAGCTGTCGAGAATAGCCGAAATATTCTCGGCGGGGTGGTAAGCGGTGATTCTGAAATAGTTATTCATAACGATTCTCCTTTTTAAGCAATAATTTGTTGAATGGTGGAATTGGCGTAAGGCAGCCATTTGTGATTGACGAAATCGACAATTTTGCCGTTCGGCGGCAGGTCTTTATTGCCATAACATTGCAGGACTTTATGCGCGGTAAGCGAGTATTCGAGCGTGACGAGCGGAGCGTCGGGGTTTTCTCTGCTTCGCACAAAGAAAATAAGCGATTCTTCACGGATCATTTTTTGGTCGTAATTCATCCTTCCGACGCAGTGGTGTAAAATCGTACCCTCGCGGATCAAATCAGCTGGCGAGCGGGGAATCAGGACGACGAACGCGCTTTTCTTTTCGTATTGTAAGGGAATATATTTTTCCGCAACGATAGAAAACTTCTCATACAGTTCCTTGCGCTGCGTTGCGTCTTGCATTGCCTTTGCGGTGGCGTATTCGTCGATACGGATATCGTGCCAGCGTTTGAAATCGTGCGGGAAACGGTTTTTCGGCAAATCCATATCGAGATTGAGATATTGACAGGCTTTGAAATAGTCTATATAACTGTTCATGTGGGTCTGCTGAGCAATAACGTATCGATAAATTTCGTCGTAGCCTTCTCCGACCATAGCTTTGAATAAGTCAAAATCCCCGCGTTTGTCCTTGATAGAATGTTCTTGTCGTAGCTGTTCGTGGGAGAGGGAAGTATGCCTGTTATAAGCGCGCAGGATCGCGGGGATATAGAAAGAGCGGTCGTTCAGTTCCTGCCTGTTTTTAAGAATCCATTTACAAAACGCTTTATCCTTGCCGACTTTTCGTAAGATCGTTACCCGTTCGGCGTATTGGTTTAACCCGAATTTTAATAGGTATTCCGCCTGCGGGTACTTCTCGTAAATCCGTAAATAGCGGATAATATCTTTGCCCGTATAGAGCTGATAGGCGCTGTAACGGTACTTGGGAAGCTTTGAGATGGTTTCCATGTTGATAACGGACGCGTAAGGATCGAAGTATTTATTGTCTGCCCAGCCCCAGTCGGGGTGTTCATACCATTTGCGATAACTTTGTAAGCCTTGATCATACCAGCCGACCTGAAATCCCATGCCAGCGTAATAGCAATACTCCATATCTTTGACGTAACATTTTTCTGTATGGACGCCATGAACGGCGACCTGTTTGCAATACCATTGTTTTCGGTAGTTTTTCACGGCTACGGTTATTTTCACAAGTTCTTTGTGCCAGATGGCAAGATAGGCATAGAACCGAAAATGTCCCTTTTGCTGGGGGTAGCATTGTTTATCCTTACGCCGTATCTTTTCAAGGATATATTTGGGAATAGGTTTGATGTCTTTTTCCGTCATAGGTATCACCTCATTGTAAATCCAATTCGTCGCCTAAAATCTCGTAAAGTTTAGCGAGCGCGACCGGCTCAAAAGCTTTCATGGCGTCTATTTCGGTTTGTAATTCGTCGTCGGGTTCGTTTTCCGAAAGGGGAGCGTCTGCGGAAACAGTCGGGAGCAGCTCGCCCGTTTCCGCGTCAATCTTCACCTTCGGCTGTTGAATGCGTATCTCGTCGGATTTTTCGACGATGGCGAGCTTATAACCGTTTGCGATCAGTTTTGAAATATACACGTCGGAAGAATGAACGGGAAAGCCGACCATAGGCACGCGAGATTCAAGACCGCAGTCCCGCCCCGTTAAAGTTAAATCCAGTTCTTCGGCAATTTTGACGGCGTTTTCGCCTAAAATCTCATAAAAATCGCCGTGCCGCCAGACAATCACCGTGTCGGGGTATTGAGTTTGTATTTTCATATACCGCTGATATAACGGCGAACTTTGCGGCTGTATGGCGGGCGTGGGGGCAGGTATTTCTTTTTCGGGTAAAAGTGCAGGAGGCTCCTGGGGAACCTCGGATAAAGTTTCCTCTGTTTCGGGTAACGGCTCGTCCTCGTCTTCGTCTTCCGTTTCGTTGGGCTCGTCCTCGGTAGCCGTTTCAGAAATTTCGTTTTGCTGTTCCATAAGCTCAAATAAGGACATTTGCGGTTTAGGCTTCTTCTCGGACGGAATAGGAGAAACGACGGGGGCCGGGCTGCGCGTAACGCTGGTTTGCGCGGGCTTATATACCGTGCCGTCCTCGTTATATAGCGTGCCTTCAATGCTTGCTTCTTCGAAATAATGGATTGCCCAGCCGTAAACGACGGGATCTTCTACGAACGCGTTATCTTTGCTTTTATTTGCTTGTTTTTTGGCTTGCTCGAAGGCAAAACGCATAAACCCGTCCATGTCTTTTTTATTGATGACCGTTTTACCGTCTTTTTGGATTTTTACGCCGTGATTGATTTTGTCCGCAAGCGTTGCGCTTGCGGACTTTTCGAGGTATTCTTTCACGAGCTGTTGTGCGGGCGTGTTGGCTTTGAGATTCAATACAGGCATATCAATAATCCTCCGTGTGTTTGAGATATTCTTTTCGGGCTTTGTTCATAATCGAGTTCTCCTTGAAATCAAAGTTCTTCGTCGAGAAATTCTAAAAATTCCTCGGTCAAAAGCTTGTTGCCGTAATAGTTCGTAAAGAGCCTTGCGACGGTTTCGCCGTCTAATTCGGTGAGCATATCCCAGATTTTGATTTGTAATTCCGACATTTGTAAATCCTCCTAAAGTTATTTTTTTACTATCCCGTAAACGTCGTCGGCGTAATATTCGCCGGTAAACCAATTAAAAATCGCGGTGCATTTGACGCCGCGATATTCTACGATATAATAGGGCTGGTTGGGAGCGTCTATTTTTTCAAGGACGGTGATTTCGTCCTTTTTTCCTTTTAGAGAGTTAATGTTTGCTTGTGTAGTAAACGGTTTCATTTTCTGATTGCCTCCCGATATTCCATATCTTTGTAATAGTTCGTATCTTCTTTGAGGATTTGAGTGATTTCGGGCATAATGGTTTCTTTGGTTTTACCGATACAGCAGAGTAAAAGTAAATTGGTGTTACAGCCTAAAATTTGTCTGAATACATAGTCGATAAGGTTGCGTATGTCTTCATCTTCTTGTCCGTTCGTGCGGTTGATACAGTAAACGGCGGTTAAAATGGGTTGTAATTCTTTCAGATTTTTCATGAATTTATCTCCTGATTATTTATTGTTTTGTGAAAAAACTTGTTGTTCTCGCAAGAGCTGTCGTCGCAGTTTTTACAATCCCCGTTACAGCGGTTTGCTCTGTCGCAATCCTCATAATGCTGACAAGCCATGCAATATTTTTTACTGTCACGTTTACAAATAAAACTCATTTTAATACCTCCTTATGCCGCTACCGAACAGTGATCGAGTACCAGCCTTCTCAAAGACAAGTATTCGTAATAGTCGTCAACCGTAACGCTGATTTCTTTGTACTCGTAATCTACGTCATAGTCGAAAGTTTTGCAAAGGAATTTTGCGATAAACTCCAAGGCTTTTTCAACCTCGAAGATGTCTTCGAGGTTAAATACGGTAACGATTAAATTACCCGTGAAATTGTTAGATACGAAATCGATTTTCATAGCTGAAAACCTCCTGATATATTTTATTTTGCCTTTCGGCAAAGGACAAGAAGCATAGTTCGGTAAGTTGAAGGGTAACTCAAAGGAACGCGGGCAAAGGTCAACGAGAAAGGAGAAAATTTTGCTTTGAAAAAAGGATTTTTAAGAGTTTTAAGCAAAAATTTATCCCGTTGAGCTTTGCGAGAACTGTGCTACGCTCGTCCGAAGCGAAAGGGAAAATATATCAGAAAATCAAAAAGGGTTTTGTTGCCAGATGCCTGCAAGCAGCTGCTGTAAGGTGATAAGACGAATTTCCCAGGAAGGATTAATCAACAGATGCCCGTCGTCATGGGAATAAATCGGCGGATAGGTAAGATAGTGTTGCCGCATTTTTACGGCGTCCGGATATGTGTAGGTTAAAAAATAATCTTCAAAAAATCGGCTGCCGTTTTCACGATAGCCGATTCTGTATCCGTAAGGGTTATGTTTATCGAGTGTGTTCATAAGTAGTTCAATATACTTCTTTTTTGATAAGGTCGATAAATGAATGACGGTAATAATCGTTTTTATCGACCACGTGCCAGCTTAAATCCTGCTTTAAGGTAAAATCCCCGTCAGTATAAAGCTCATAATTTTCGTTGACTTTACCTGTTTCACTGAATACTTGTTCGCCTACCCAGGATAATTCAGGGTTGAGTTCGTTGGCGATCAGTTCCTGAAAACGATTAAAAGCGTCGTTGTAGTGTTCGTAAAGCTCGGTTTCGATTCCGTCCGCGTCTGTCGTGGACCAATCGAATTGTACTAAATAGATATGTTCCATAATGATTTTGACTCCTGATTATTCGATTACGGTAAAGCCGTATTCAATTACGGACTTTTTGTGAAACGCAACCCGTTTTGTCCAGTCCACCCAGCGACCATTGGTATATTTGGAAAGCTCGACCGTTTCCCCCGGCTGATAATATTTCCCTTGAAAGGTATCGGGGAGCGTAACGCGGATTGTTTTTGCCGTATCCAGCAAGCGGGCAAGTTTCTGTCCTTTACGTTTTTGCTCTATGGCTGCATAACAGTTTTTCCGCCATTCTTTCGCGTATGCGTTGTCGGTAGGGGAAAGAAGTTTCAAAATCCCGACGGGACAATCATAATATCCCGGTCCCATGGTTTCGTCCATATCTTTATAGCCGAACTCGCGGCCATCCGTGGCAGTCAATACAACCAAAGCCCAGACTTCATTACTGCCCGTCGATTTCATGGCGGCGTAGTAAACGTTGTCCACAATGCTGTCTTTTAAGATTGTTGCCCAAGACGGCTGTTTGCCAAATTCCGCGTGGCATTCTGCCAAACAGTCTATTTTATTGTTTTTGTAATATGTAGCCTGATAATATGTCCAGCCCATTTTTAGTTACCTCAATTTATTTTTTTATTCGATCACGGTAAAATCGTATTCGCAAACGTCGCCGTTGCTGAAGGTTAATTTCTTGATTGGTTCAAGCCATGTTTCTTTATCATACTTAATAAGTAACAGGGTTTCGCCCGGTTGATAATTTGTTCCGTTATAATCGTCTGGCAGAATAACGTGAATCTGTTTTGCCGTATCAAGTCTTTTTCCGAAAACTTTTTTCCGCAGCTGTCGTTCCTGATATTGATAACAGCATTTTCGCCATTCGTGGGCGTGTTTATTGTCGGTGGGAGAGAGCCGTTTGAGAACAAATTTAGGACAGAAACAGAAATACGGATAAGGACAGTTCGTTTCATTCATAGCATTGTAGAAAAAGTCTTTGTCATTTACATGAGTATTAACGATAAGCGCCCAAATTCTTCCCGTTTTTGTAGATTGCATGGCTGCGTAATAAACGTTGTCAATCATAGCGTCTTTTACGATTGTTGCCCATTTAGGGCGATTTCCGAATTTTGCTCTGCATTCTGCAAGCCTGTCGATTTCATCTGTGTCGTTGGAAACGTTAGAATTATGGATAGTCCATTTCATTTCAGTCATTGTATTTACCTCAATTCACATACTTGAACCATACCGAATAATCGATCTCGATATAGTCGTTGTTGTCGGTTTGATAGGCAAGGGTGATATAGCCTTTATACTCGCCGTTGGCGTTTACCGACGGACGACATTTGTCTGTTACGTCCTCGAACACACGAATATAGGGCTTGCCTGTTTTGGAAACGGCGGGGATCAGTAGGTTACCCTCCGATATGTAGCCGATACCCTTTAACTTCTCGTTCCTGTTTACCTTTGATACGCTGTAAACTACTTTTTGCATTTTGTAACCTCCGAAATTTTATTTTTGCCTTTCGGCAGAGGCGGCAGGAGCATAGGACGAATGAAACGAAATTCATTGGAAATAGGGGATGCCGTTGTCAACGATCACAAAAAAATTATTGCGTTAGAATAGAAAAAAATGGGACAAAGAAAAAAGCCGAGCTGTTCATCAGCTCGGCTTTCATTTATAATATATGGAAGTTTTCGGCAATAATTTTTTTGCGTTGACAACGGCGAGGACTATGCTACAATCGCCACAACGAACAGGCAAAAATTTCGGAAAATTTTAAAATTTAAAATATCTTTAAATCTATTGATTTTAAAGTAAAGATATGTTATAATTATTTTACAAAATTTTTATATTACTAATTTTCATATAAACAAAAGAGAGGTAAAAATGGCTCATAAAACTTTCATATCGTATAAATATAGTGAGGCAAGAGAGCTTAGGGATAGGATTATTACAAAGTTAGGAAACGACGCTACATATTATCGTGGTGAAACGAGTTCATCTCCTGACTTAACTGATTTGACAACTGCAACCATTCGTAAAAATTTGGCAGATATGATATATGATACTTCAGTTATGATAGTTATCATATCTCCTAGAAAAGGAGCCCGTCCGTTTCGGGAGACTCGGAAAAATACCTTTCCGATTTTTCGTCCGGCGTTTCCTCGGTTTTGGATACGGAGAGCTCATCGTCCTTTTTAATGAAATTCCATACGCGCGTTCGAATCCGAAAATGCGTTCGCTCATGCTGGAATCGAAGAGGCGGGGCGAGGAATCCGATGCTTTTGCTCGCCTCTGAGCTTTTTTGCAACAAGGGATAAAAAGTAAGGAGAAACCGATAAATATTTCCTTGGAGTCTCTGCGTATGATTTAAGCGGGAACAATTGCTCAAATCATTGTTTAATTTCAATAAAGTTTATATTATAACTCTAAAAATAGTGCTTAAAGAAATTAAATTCAAAAAAAATCTGAAAAATCTTAAACTTTTTTTAATTTTTGTATTGACAAAGGGCAAAGTGTATGATAGAATAAAACCGTAAAACAAATTTTTTTCGAAATTTTGTTTTCGGAAAAGAAAAAACAAAAAGAGCCTAGGCTCTTTTTGTCAGTTTCTAACTGACAAAAAAACAATTGTTCAGCCAAAAGTTAAAAAATTTGGCACGACCAAAAAAATATTATAAACTATGTACAGATATGGAGGTATTATGAGAAAAATTGTTACGTGTATGCTTGTGGGAATATTTCTGCTTTCAGCTGGAGCGTGCGGGGGAGGAGAGGATTCCGACGAAAAACCGGCGCCCGAACCCATGTACAGTTCCGAGGAGAAATTTGATATTGGCATGTGGGTAGGCGTATCCGACAAAATAGTCGAATACGACGAATGGGGGCAGAAAACGGGAAAAGAAATTCAACTCACGGACGAGGAGTTCCTCGAGAAATACGAGTGGATTGCGGAAGCAGGTTTCACCATCGCTTATCCGGGATACGAGTACATGCTCTGGGGTACGGAAGCGTACAACAAAAAATGTCTGAAAGCTGCTCACGAGGTGGGGATTAAGCAGATCATTTCCATTCCTGCCCTCAACGACTATATGATAAAGGCGAAAACGCTTGTAGAATCGGGGCTTGAAACGGAAGAGCAGGCGGTTGAAAAGGTTAAAGGCTATTTGAAGCCTTATCTCGAATACGAGTATGCAGACGCCTTCTACGGCTGTTTTATTGGAGACGAGCCGGGCGCGGACGAATTTGACCAGCACGCTTTCTCCTATAAGATATTCAGCCAGGCGGCGCCCGATCTTTGCTACTATACAAACCTCTTTCCCGTCATCGCGGGCGGTGCGCAGTTGGGGGGAGTCACCCCCATCAACTATGATACGTACATAGCGCAGTATCTCGAAAAAATCAAAACCCCCTATCTCAGTTACGACCACTATCCTTTGAAAAAGGGAAAGGATTATTTCCTCGAAAGCAGCTTCCTTCAAAATATGGAAATTATCAGGAAGGCGCTCAACGAAGAGGGTGAAGGGAGAGAGATGTGGACCTTCCTTCAAAGTATCTCCTTCGGCAGCAACCGTTCTCTCGAAAGTGTGGGAGACGCCACATTCCAGGCGTACAGCTTCCTCGCCTACGGCGGCGACGCCATACAGTGGTTCTGCTTTGCCTGTCCGCCTCCCTATGATGGAGCCAGTTATTTCGGAAACGACGCGCTCCTCGACAGGAATTATCAGAAAACTCCCGCTTTCGATTACGTAAAGACGGCGAACGGCTATATTCAGTCTCTGATGCCCTGGTATAAGAATTTCACCTGGAAAGGAGTTATGACGTCCAGCGAAAATGGCGGCGAAGGCAACTTCAAGCTCATCGAGCGCATGGAGAGCGGAAAAAACCTGAAAAAGGTAGAGGGGACGGAGGACGTGCTTGTCGGCATGTTCGATGATAAGGACGGAAGAGAGGGATGCATGGTAGTCAACTTTACCGACCCCGGAAGAAAACTGAACAATACGGTGACGTTATCCTTTGAGGGAGTAAAGGACGCGATAATCATTCTCAACGGCGAAAAGAGCGTTCAATCTCTCAAAAAAGGCAAACTGACGCTGGAACTCAAAAGCGGCGAGGGCTGCTTCGTCATTCCTTACTAATAAAATTTATAATTGGAGGAAAATAGAATGAAACTTAAAAAACTTTTGGCTGTGTGCCTTTCGGCTGTAAGCATTTTCGGCGCGGGCGTCATGGCTGCTTGCGGTGAGCGGACTCCCCACGGCGGCGATTCTTCGGGCGGCGACTACGGCGACGTAACGTTCGACGCCAAGAGCGGGGAAATGTACCTCGGTTCCAAAGAGGGGAAAACGCCCGTTAAAATAACCTACTCTGAGGGTAACGGCAATGAGTGGATACGTTCCCTTTCCGCTTCCTTCCTGCAAGCGGAAGAGGGGAAGGATTACTATATCGTCCTCACCATCGATCCGCAGGCGACCACCGCGATGAGTTCCAAGCTGGAAGCGGGCAGCAATTTGGACGATATTTATTACCTTCTCGCTTCTCCCTGGCAGAGCTATGCCGCTCTCGACCAGCTGGAAAATCTTGACGGGCTGTACGATACAGTCGTTCCCGGGGAGGATGAAAAGATAGGAGATAAGATAACGGGCACTTGGAAGACCTACGGGCAGGCATATAACGGGAAAGAACTGGGATATTATATTTTCCCCCAGTTTACGTCGGTAACGGGGATCGTGTATAATAAGACTATGTTCGACGAGTTCGGCTGGAAAGTGCCCGAGACGGTTTCCGAGCTGAAAACACTGTGCGAGACCATCGTCTCCGATACGAAAGGGTCGGTGGCACCCTTCGTGTACCCTGGCAAGGTGAGCGGCGGTTACTGGGATTTCATCGGCACCAACTGGTGGCTCCAAGTTACGGGCGAAAAGAAAATGAACGAATTCATGAAATTTGAAAGCTCTGACGTATTCAATGCCGATCTTTTAGACAGTCCCTCCTACGGCAAGCTGACCATGCTTCAAACTTTCGAGGATATCATTGTAAAGAACAAGACAAAGTATATCGCGAAAATGTCTGGCTCCTACGATCACTATCAGGCGCAGCAGGCGTTCGGCGCGGGCATGGCTGCGATGATTCCCAACGGAAGCTGGATTCAGAACGAATCGGGCGAGGACATTGAGGATGAAATCCGCATGATGCCCATTCCTCTCATGGACGATGCCCTGACGGGCGAGGACGGTAAACCCGTCACTTACAATTACAGCGGTCAGCCCAGCTTTGCGGCTATTCCCAAGCAGGCGGGAAACAAAGAGGGCGCGAAAGCTTTCCTCGCCTATTCCTGCCGCGACGATATGCTTCGCTTGCTCACGGAAGTTTCGGGCACTCCTCTGCCTTTCGATTACAGTGTCGAGGGAATTGAATTCAACGCCTTCCAGCAGTCGTGCATAGACATCTGGAAGAATTCCGTCACCTGGTTCGAAGATTCGAGGAGTCCGCTGTGGACGGGGCTGAAAATCCGTAAATTCAACGCGGGCGACCCTTATACCAATCTCATCGTCAATTATCCGGGCGTGACCGCCGACAGCTGGTGTGCTTCCGAATACGCGGGCGTCAGAGATTCTTGGGATACGTTAATCTGAACGTTTTAAGGAATGACTATGGAGCAAACGAAGATCCTTTTTAAGGGAAAACGAAAAAAAAAGAGCGTGAACGAAATCGTGTTCATGGTCACTTTGATGGCGATACCCGTCCTGCACTTTTGCGTGTTTTGGCTGTTTATTAACATAGATTCCATTCTCCTTTCCTTCAAGAAATTCAACATGATGGAAGGCATGTGGGAGTGGGCGGGGCTCGCTAATTACAGGGCGCTGTGGACGGAGTTCAACAAGCCGGGCAGCGTGCTTCCCCGCGCGATAGTCAATTCGTTCTCGGTCTTTTTATGGAACGATTTCGTCATTTTGCCAATCTCTCTTTTCTGCGCGTATATGCTGTATAAAAAGATGCCCCTGAACAATTTTTACAAGGTCGTCTTTTTCCTGCCCTCCATCATATCCGTCACCGTTCTTACGCTGTCCTTTTCATATATGCTGAACAGCTTTCTTCCCGACCTGTTCATGAAGATGGGAATTTTTGACCTTATTCCTTTCGAGGGATTTTTCGGTTCCCCCAAGACGGCATGGTGGACGATACTCTTCTACGGCTTATGGTCGGGTATAGGGGGAAACATCGTGCTCATGTCGGGCGCGATGGCGAGGATTCCCGCCGAGGTGCAGGAGGCGGGAAAACTGGACGGACTCGGACTGATGGGAGAACTCTGGCATGTGGTCATACCCCTTATCGGGTCCACGCTCGCCACCCTCCTGCTCATGGGTACGGCGGTAATTTTCAGTTATTTTTTACAGCCCAAACTGCTTCTCGGTGACGCCGCCGCCAACGCGAAAGGATTCACGATAGCCCTCTACATCGTCAACAACGTCCGCGACAACGGCACGCCGCAGATGTCGATGGGCGCGACGATAGGCGTATTGTGCGCGCTTATAGGCACTCCGATAGTGCTTATAACGAGGAAAGCGCTGGATAAAGCCTTCCCCGTCTATGAGTATTGACTCTATAAAAAATAACGGGCGGGAGCCCGTAAAGGAGAAATAAGATGAGAAACAAAAAAATTGTGACTTTGTTCACGGCAGCGCTTCTTGCCGGATCTTTGGGTACGGGCGCGATTATCGCCAGTGCGGGAACCGTGGAAAGCAAGCCTGCGGGCGACGGGTTGATTACCTCCAAGAGCGAACTCAACCTCACCAACTTCAAGATCGTCGAGACTGAGGCGGGGGACGCGGACGCCTATGTCGCAGGAAAGTCCAACGACTACGTGATCGAATATAACGAGGGCGAATGGCAGGAAATGCTGGTCGGTTCCCCCGTCCCCAAGGAGATCATGGCGAAAGAGGGCGCGAAGGTAACTTTGACTTTCAGGATGATAGGCTTGCAAGGGAATAACGCCCAGCTGAAAATCGTCCCCGGCGCGGGTTCTTTAACGGAGTCCCATACTTACGGCTACGTACTTACCGGCTCGGACAACGGCATTGCCGTCGTTCCCTCCGATAGAACGGAAGCAAAAGACACGGACCCCGTCTCTAAGCTTATTGCTCACCACGGCGGCGACGCGGTGTTCGATATACCTCAGCAGTGGCAGGCATATTCCTGGAGCTGCGGCACCTTCAAAAATAACATCGCCGCCTACGGCATGACCGATTTCAAGATAGAGATGACGGTCAACGATGCAGGATGGGTGGACGTCATGGTCGCCGCGGGCTATTTTGACGAGTGGCAGCGCTGGGCGCCTGGCGCCACCATTACCAACTGGGCGCCCTACGACGGCACGAAGGATTTCTACACTAACGTATGGACCCGTTACTCCGACGGAATGATTTTGGACAACGTGAAACTCGAAGCCTCCTATACGGAGAACGAAGAGACCAAGACGGACGTCGTGTTCGAGACGAACATGAACGATTCCTCTAAAGTGGTCACAGCGGCGGACGGTCAGGCGGAAGCGGGCAAGTTCATGGCACGCGGCATGGAATATTATCCGATAGGCGCGGGCGGACTTACCGTTACCAATCCCGCCGAAGGTTCCGGCATTATCACGAGAGCCGAGTTGCAGACGGATAAGGACCTTGCGGTCAACCTCGAAACGAATGCGAAAGTACTTCTCCAAGACGTTTCTGCGGGGCAGAAAGTGGGATTTGCGTTCGGATATGAAGCTAACCGCTCCCTTTCGGGCTCGCACGATTATTTCTACTTTACCGAGAAAGAGGGTAAGGTGATGTTCGGCGGCGAGCGGACGGACGGCGACGGAAAAACGACGCCGCTCTTTGCGGAAACGGAGGTCGCGGGCGCGAAGATCGGCGAAAAGGCGGCTGCTATCCCCGTTACCTTTACGGGCAAAGGCGCCGATATGGAAATCGTCGTCGGTACCAACGAAAAGATAAAACTGGAAGACTTCGATCCCGACGGATACTTTGCCATCCTGCACAAGGGCGAAGGAGATCTGATCTATAAGCTGGAAGAAAATGTCACCATGACGGGTTACCAGTTCAAGGAAAACGAGGAGGGTGCGGAAGCGATTTCCAGCAACTTTACAGGAGGATATATCAGCACGGATAAATTCCAGATTTCTTCCCAGATCGCGCCCGAAAATCATATGATCGCCACGGATAAGACGGCGCACGCGCTTACGGGCATCACCGCGGAAAACGGCAAGATTGGGTTCTACGGCACCTCTACAAACTCCCGCATTCTCACCACCAAGATGTATTCCGACTTTGTGATGCAGTTCGATTATATCTCCGTTCCCGTACAGCAGAGGGGCGCGCTCGTCCTTCCCGGGAACAGACCTTCCGCCGCATATATCATGTTCGGCATGAAGGAGGGCGGGCTTCCCCTCACCGACTCCAGCGTCTATGCCTTCGGTCTCTACGAGGGACTCGCCGCAATCGAATTTTACGGCAATAACGAGACTGTTATCGCGGGCATGGGCATGACGGAAACTTGCGGCTTTGAGACCAAGGGTATATCCAAGAACAAGCAGGTGGATACGCCTACGGCTGCCTCCATTCCCCACTATGCGAACGGCGGCGGATACGACCCCTCCAAGCCCGATAACAATGTGGACGCATGGTACGACTACGATCCCGACGCGGAAGGGACCGTGTATAGCCTGTATAACAAGACCACGAGGATCAAACTCGTCTGTGTGAACAACAAAGTGGAGCTCTACTTCGGCGAAGTGGATACTGCCACGGGCAAAGTCAAGGGCGAGTATGTCCGGATAGCAGCCTTCGACGCGGTGGATACGTCCGGCTATCTCGGCATCGGTTCCGACTCCCCCGCTTATTTCGAAATAGACAATTTCGCGGTGACTCCCGTTTCCCGCGAGGCAACGCTTGAATTTGCGGCTTCCGGAAAACCGCTTACCGCGGATTTCGTGGTGGACGTCGCTCCCGAAAACATGGCAAACGACCCTATGCCTACTCCCCTCGCAAAGCCCGTTTTGAAGACGGACGCAACGGCGAAGAAGGTTACTTGGAACGCGGTCGAAGGCGCGGAGAGCTATAACGTGACAGTAAAACTCGGCACGGAGACTGTTCTCGAAAAGAACGTGACGACGACGGAGATAGACCTTTCCTCCTTGACGGTGGAAGGCACGTATAAAGTAACCGTGGAAGCCGTTCCCGAAAATACTGCCGAAAAACTCGCTTCGAGGGCGACTGCGGACTATACCGTTACCGCTTCTACCCCCGGGCCCGATACTTCGGAGTCCGATTCTTCGAAATCGGATACTTCCGATCCCGCAGATACGGACGAAAGCGGTTGCGGCTCGGTTGCGGGCATCGGTTCGATTTCCCTGCTCCTTGCGGGTATGGGCGCGGCGCTTGTCTTGAAGAAGAGCAAAAAGGATTGATTTAAAACGGCTTGACCGGGGAAAGGGAAAACTTTTCCCTTTCCCCGGAAAAAGATTTTTCGAGGTTATCAATGAGAACGAACAAGGTGCACAGGACAAAAACAGATACGATAGTGATGTGGGTGGTTTTCGCGGTTTTCGCGCTCTATGCCTTATCCCTGCTCTTTCCCTTTTTCTGGTGTTTGATGAACTCTTTCAAGACGAGAAAGGAATTTTTTCGTAACATAAACGGCTTGCCCGAAATATGGACGATAGAAAACTGGGTGAAAAGTTTTTCGCTGTCTGCGGACCGCGTGCCCCTGCAGATGATGTATTTCAACAGCCTGTTTATGACTTTGGGTGCGACTTTTCTTTCCCTGATGTCCTGCTCGGCGACCGCCTATGTGATTACCAAGTACGAGTTTCCCGGCAGGGATGTTTTCTATTCGTTTGCGGTCATCGTCATGATGATCCCCACCATGGGATCCATGGCTTCCACCTATAAAATGTATAACGCGATAGGGCTTATTAATACGTACACGGGGTATTTTATCTTCGCTTGCGGGGGATTCGGCTCTTACTTCCTCATCATGTACGGTTTTTATAAAAACTTGTCCTGGACGTATGCGGAAGCCGCGCAGATAGACGGCGCGGGGCATTTCAGAATATATTTTACAATCATGATCCCCATGGCGGTGCCCGTGCTTGTATCCTTGGGCATACTCTCCGCCATCGGGTACTGGAACGACTATTTCACCGTCTATATGTATCTGCCCGAAAAGGCGACCATCGCTTATGGCTTGCAGATGATAGCCGATCAGAACAAGAACAACCTACCGCAGGTGTTTGCTGCGATGATATTCTCCATGATTCCCGTGCTTATCGTGTTCAGCCTTTTCCAGAAGACGATCATGAATAACACCACGGTCGGCGGCATCAAGGGCTGAAAAAATTAAAAGGGGATAATACAATGCAAAAAATAATGCGAAAAACGGCGACGGCGTTTCTTGTCTTGCTGTTCACACTTTCAGCCGCGTCCTGCGGCGCGCCTGCGGAAAACGTCGGGTCGGACTCGTCGGCTTCCCATGGCGGGAGTTCTTCCTCCTCGCCCGTGAGCCCCGGCGAGCCCGAAACCGTCGATTTTTCCACCTACGGCTCCCGGTGGCTCCCCTCGCACGACTATAAGACCATGCCTGTGGGCGCGTATAATTCCATTCCGCCCGCCAAGGATGGCTACAATAAAAATTTTCTCACGGACGAGGAGATTTTTAAGGCGTATGCGGAAGCGGGCGTCAACACCATGATGGGCTTAACCGATTATATCGGGCTCAATCAAAAGGACGTGCAGACGGCGCTCGACTATTGTTACGACTATGGTCTTTCCTATCTCATCGCCTATGCGGGCGCGGGTGAGGTCAAAGACGCGAGCAGCGTCAGGAGCACCCTGGCTCAGGTCATGTATCACGACAGCTTCGGCGGAATTATGCTCTACGACGAGCCGGGCAGGGTACAGTTCGAAAATCTTTCCACCGCCCGCGGCGTGTTCGAGGAAGTACTCGAAGAGGCGGGGGATAAGCTCTACCACGTCAACCTTTTCCCTACCTACGCCACACAGAGACAACTCTGGTATAGGAATGACGACGGAACCCCGCTCGAAAAGACATATACCTACGAGCAGTACCTGGATGATTTTATGGAAATTTATAATCCTCAGGTACTCTCCTACGACTTTTATCCCATAGACAGAGCGTTTCCGGAACTTTCCAACGGATATTTCGAGAATATGTCCGTCATCCGCGCTGCAGCGCTGGAAGCGAATATACCTTTTTGGACCTTTATTCAGACCTGCTCTTTCTATACGGGACAGCGCCTGCCTTCGGAAGCGGAACTTCTCTGGAACGTAAATACCTGCCTTGCTTACGGCGCCAAGGGCATACAGTATTTCTGCGGTGTTAATCCGATGGGCAACTTCACGGGCTCCATATTTGACCGCGAGGGGAATAAGACGGAGATGTATGACATTGTCAAGTCGGCGGGCAAGATGATCTCCGCCGTGGACGAGGTACTCATGTGCTCGAAGAGCGAGGGGCTGCTCCTCGCGGGCGTGATGCCCCAGCTTAACCGCGGCGAGGCGCGTATGACCATACCCGAGGAGGATTTGGTGGATTCGTATAAGGAACTCCTCTCCGCAGAAGCCAATCACGCGCTCATCGGTTGCTTCGACTATAACGGAAAAACGGCGCTGTACGTCGTCAACAACGCAATAGCGGACGATACGATAGTCGGCTGCACGGCGGCGGATACCGTCAAGTTGAATTTTGAGGGGAGCATTTCGGGCTATACCCTGAACGGAGAGGAGAAGAAGGAATTTTCCGCCTCATCGGTCTCCTTCGATTTGGGAGCAGGCGAAGGGATGCTGGTGGTTTTGGGTTAAAGGAGAAAGAAATGAAAGGAAAGCTTTGTTTTGTCGCCGCCGCTTTGGTAGCGTGCATTCTGACGGCACCCTTTGCCGCGCCGCGCGCGGCGGCGGAGAACTCCGTTCTTCCTGATTTTTCCGACAACTTCGATTCCTACGAAGCGGATGGGAAATTCATTGAAGAGAACGAGGAGTTTGCAAAAAATTGGACGAACAACGTCCTTGCGGGCGGCGAGGAACAGGGCATAGACGCCCACCTTAAAGGAATAGGTAAAATAGAGTACGAAAACGGCGAATCGGGCAATAAAGTGCTCCACCTCGACAACGCTTCGGTGGGAATGGACTCCTACTTCCATATCGGTCCCGCAGGGGATTACCGCACAAAAAATTTCACCGCGGGATTTCGCCTTAAATTTATGACGAAGAACGCAGGCGAGCGCGGCTGGGCGGGAATCTCCTTCCGCAAGAAGGCGACCGCACACTACGTGGGGACGAATAATCTTCTTTTTACCGTGCAGAGGTATACGAAAAATACCGAGATAACGCCGCATACTTATGCCGTATTCAACGGAGGCGCGACAAACGATTTCGGGGACGCTTCCATGCAGAGCATGTTCGGGGATGCGCTTAGGTTTGAGGACGCTTCCTATAAGGTGCCCTCCTCGGCGAGCGGGGAGGATATGCCCTGGGTGGATTATAAGCTGGAAGTCAACGGCAATACGTACAAAATGTATTTGGACGATTTTCTCGTCGCAGATTGTACCTTTGACGTAAAAACGTTCGATTATTTCGGATTTTTGAGCTTGAACTGCTGTACAGCGGATATTTTGGTGGATGATTTTTATGTAAATATCGCGGATACCGAGCTGCCGCCCGTCATCGAAAAGCTGCCTTCCCCCGTCGTTGCCTTGGGTGAGGACGGAAAGTCGATAAAGTGGGACAGAATAGCGGGCGCTAACCTCTATACTGTGTATATCGACGGAGAAGTGGTCAAGACTTCAAATAAGACGAAATACGAGTTTGAGAATACGCTTTCTGCAGGCGAGCACAAAGTGCAGGTTAAGGCTGTATCAGAGGATACCTTTGAAGCACTGGACAGCGACCTTTCCGCCGAAGTCGTCTATATGGTTGCCGCCTCCTCGTCCGAAAGTACGGATAACGACGAAAAAGGTTGCGGCAGTACGGCGGCTTTCGGTTCCCTTGCGCTGGCGGGGATAATCGCGGCGGCGGTGTCGAAGCGGAAGAGATAAAGCGGTTTGCTTTCCCGCAAATATCTTGACGAAAACGAAAAAAAGCCCTTTTTTGATCGACAATTCGATAAAAGGACGATACAATAAATAGAGGAGAGAGCGGGAAGTCGTATGCAGGTAAGAAATCAATCGTATTTAAGAAGAAAAAATAAGAACAGTATCATTGAACTTCTGCGCAAAAAGACGCAAAGCTATTCGGATCTCGCGCGGGAGCTCAAACTCAGCAACACGGCGATAGCTAACATCGTGGACGACCTCATTTCGGAAAACGTGGTCTACCGCGAAAGCGATTCCAAGGGCAGGGGCGGGATAAACCTCTCTATTAACGCGGACTACGGCTACGTCGTGGCAGTGGATCTCTCGCGCTGGCAGATAATTTTGAGTGCTGCGGATTTTGGGAGCAACATTCTTACGACGGCGACCATCGACGACATTACTTTCAAAAAAGGGGACATAGAAAAGATAGTCGCCGCCGTAGAGGCGCTCACGAAACGGGAGGAACTCAAAGGGAGAACACTCCGTTGTATAGCGGTAGCCTCGCCCGGAAAGATAGACAAAAAAAGCGGAAAATTTATTCTGAACCCCCGCTTCCGCGAAATAGGGAACATTTCCCTGCAAGCGGTATTCGAGGAGGCGTTCGGTTGCAAGGTCGTGATAAAAAATGACATAAATCTCGCTCTTCTGGGAGAAAAAATGTACGGGGGAGTCTTGAAAAACGTTCAGAACGCTTTAATGTTGCACGTGGACGTGGGTATGGGCGCGGCGCTCCTCATCGACGGGAAGGTGTACGAGGGCTCTCACGGTTTCGCGGGGGAAATAGGCTATTTCAAATTGAATATGCTCCTTTCCGACGAAAATAATTACGGCAACTTAAACTACGGAAATTATTATGACTCCACCTCTCTGTTCAGCGTCCTTTCTATCGTTAAGAGGGAAATTTCCCTCGGCACGGAGACGGTGCTCAAAGATTGGCTGGAAGCGTCCGGACGTTCCTGGGACGATGTGACGATAGACGAACTTTTGAAGGCGTATCGCTTAAAGGACGCTTTGGTCGTGCGGGCGATACACTCAGCTGCACGCGTCATCGGCACTTTCGCCTCCTCCATGTCCGAATTTTTGGACTTGGACACCGTTATCCTCATCGGCTCGGTGACGGGGCTCGGAAAGGAATATTTGAAATATATATCCAAGTATGCAAAAAATTGTCCCGTAGTATTTTCGGAACTCGGTTCTGATGCTACGATCATGGGCACGATCAATGCGGGCATATTAGCGGTTTTTGACGGACTTTTATAAAATGATGAAACTTGAAACGCTTGAATTTGCAAAGAGCGAACTGAATAAATATCTTTTGAAGATGACGGGCGAGGAAGGGAAAATTTCCCTGTTTGCGGGCGAAGACGGAGACCTTTTCCGCGAGCGCTCGGAAATATCCGTAAAAGAGGGACGGGGAAGCATATCGGCAAACTGTCCCCGAGCCCTTCTTTTGGGCGTGTACGAGTTTTTGAAATCCTGCGGTTGCCGATTCGTGCGCCCGGGCGAAAAGGGGGAATATATCCCTTGCAGAAAACTTTCCGAAGTGACCGTCTCCTGCGTTTTCGAGCCTGCGGAGAGGCACCGCGGCATCACTATAGAGGGCGCCGTCAGCGTCGAGAATGTTTTAGAAATTATAGACTGGGCGCCCAAGGCAGGATTTAACAGCTATTTCACCCAGTTCACCACCTCGTTCGAATTTTTCAGCCGTTGGTATGAGCATATCGGCAATCCGCTCCTCCCGCCCGAAAAGATAAGCGGGGAGCAGGCGAAAGGATACATAGAACGTATCGTAAGGGAAATCAAGAAGCGTTCCATGCTCTATCATTCGGTGGGGCATGGCTGGACGTCCGCGTGCCTGGGGATAGACTGCAACGGCTGGAATACGTGCGACGAAATTCTTTCAAAGGAAAAGCGCGCTCTGATAGCCGAAGTGAACGGCAAACGGGAGTTTTTCAAGGGCAAACCCCTCAACACCCACCTTTGCTACTCCAATCCCTTGGCGCGGCATATGCTGGCGGAAGAAGTGGTCGATTACGCAAAGACCCATCCGGACACGGATGTCCTGCATTTCTGGCTGGCGGACGATTTCAACAACGTCTGCGAGTGCGAGGCATGCTCGAAAAAACGCCTGTCCGACTGGTACGTGATGATCTTGAACGAGATAGATGAACTTTTGACCGAATCCGGTCTCGGCGTGAAGATAGTTTTTCTCGTCTATATGGAGTTGTATTGGGCGCCGCTGACAGAGCAAATACGCAATCCCGACAGGTTTCTTTTGATGTTCGCGCCCATTTTCAGGAGCTATACACTTCCTTTCGATGTGACGGGGAACTGGAAAACGCGTCCTCCCATGCCTTATGAGAAAAATAAGATGACTTACCCTTCGGACGCGGCGGAATACCTCGCGTTTTTGGAGGGGTGGAAAAAGGCATTCCGCGGTGACGGATTCGACTTCGATTATCACTTGATGTGGGACATCAACCGCGACTTCGGCGGAGAGACGATAGCCAAAGTTCTCTTCGAGGATATTCGTTCCTTGAAAAAGATAGGTCTGAACGGTTTTTTGAGCTGTCAGATCCAGCGCGCGTTCTATCCCAGCGGCTTTGCCTTTTATCTCATGGGCAGGGCTTTGACGGACGGAAAAGCGAGCTTTGAAGAAATACGTGAGGACTATTACGCCTCCGCGTTCGGTCCCTTTAAGGACTTCGCCGCTAAAGCGCACGGAGAAATAGAACGAACGGTGAGTTTCGCATACATGAAGGAGGAGATTTCCGCATCGGAGGCGCTTCCCTTATTCAAGGAAGGGACTGCCTTTTTGACGGTGCTTTTGAAAAAATTCCCGAGCACGGAAGGAGCGGCGCCCGTATTCGTGGAGAGCATGGAGATACTCCGCTTTATGGCGGAAAACGTCTTGAATCTCGTCGAGGTTCTCGTATTGAAGATTGAGGGTAGGAGCGAAGAGGAGATCGCGGAAGCGGACAAAAGGAGAAAAGTGTTTTTCAACGAACGGGAACTTCGTTTTCAGCCGTATGCGGACGGCTTTTACGTAAACATGATAACGGATGGCATAGTGGCTTGCGAAAAGACGGGCATTTACGCCTCCGCTCAGGACGATAAAAAGAGGTATGAAAGAGGTGTGAAAGAGGTATGAAAGGCATTTGGACAGAGAGCGAAACGTGCGGCTTTGCCGAATTCAAACAGAGCTTTAACTATGCTGGCGGCGGCGCGGTTGTTCGGATAAGCGCCGCTTTTCGCTATGCAGCGTTTATCAACGGCGTGTTCGTCTCCAACGGACAGTATGCGGATATTCCCGAAAAGAAACGGATAGACGAAATTGACGTCTCCTCCTTTGTGCGAAAGGGGGAAAACGAATTATATATCGTTGCCATGCACACCTTAGAGGATTTTTCTATCGCCCGCGCTATGGACGCGTATCTCGTTTTTGAGGTGCTTTCAAGGGGTGTCGTCCTCGCCGCATCGAGCGAAAATACCTTGGGCAGGGTTGCGGCGAACTACCTTTTGGGAGATAGGATTACCCCGCAGCTCGGCTGGGGCTGGAAATACGATTTTACGATTCGGGGCGGGGAGTGGAAAAAATGCCGTCCCGCCGTGGGGGGATTTACGCTGGCAGAACGCCCTGTCCGTAAACTCTCCTTGTCCGAACCCCTTCCTTCCGAAATCGTCGCACAGGGAATTTTCAGATACCGCGGCGGGGAGACGGCGGCGGAGAGAGCGCAGAACGCCTGGCTGTCCACTCTCCGTTTTGCCGATATGACGGGCCGATACAGGGTGGGGAATGCCGTTGTCGATAAACCGCTCGGTTTTTCCGCTGATTTAAGCGGCGGGGACGGGCTCTTCGTCGTAGCGGATTTGAGCGGGGAGACCAGCGGGTATCTCTCCTTTTCCCTGACGGTGGAAAAGCCCTGTTCTGCCATTCTGTGCTGGGGGGAACACCTCTCCGATTTGAGAATCCGCTCTTCGGTGGAAGGACGGAATTTTGCATCCGAACTCGCCTTAAAGGCGGGGGAAAACTCCTTGGACGAATATCTTTGCCGCGTGGGGTGCAGATATCTCGGATTATACGTGGAAGGGGGAGCGTTTACGTTAAACCGTCTGACGGTACGGGAGGCGGTCTATCCTTTCAAAAAGGAAAAGAAAAAATTCGGAGACAGACTACTCGATAAGATTTATGAGATGGGGCGCCGCACCTTGGAGCTTTGCGCGCACGAGCATTACGAAGACTGCCCTTGGAGAGAACAGGCACTCTACGGCATGGATTCGAGAAACCAGATGCTTTTCGGTTACGGAGCTTTCGAGGAATACGAATATCCCAGGGCATCCCTTCGCCTGTTTGCGGATACGCAGCGAGATGACGGGCTCATCGTTTTGTGTGCGCCCGCGCGCGGGCGCATGACTATTCCTTCTTTTACCGCTTACTGGATTCTCGCCGTCTGCGAAAACGCTGAAGCGGATTATGACGGAACGTTTGTCGAGGAGATCCTTCCCAAGGCGGAAAAAGCGTTGAAAGCGTTTGAGAAGAGGAGCGACGAAAAGGGTGTATCCCTGTTCGCAGAACCCGAGTACTGGAATTTTCACGAATGGTCGGAAGGCTTGGACGGCGGGGATTTCAATCGCACGGAAAAAATCTCGGCGGCGTCCGACTGTATCCTGACCTCCGTTGTCGCTATTGCGGCGAAAAAATTCGCGGCGCTCGAAGAAAAGTTTGGGAATGCAGAAAAGGCGAAAGAGGCGGAGTTTTATGCGAAGAGCCTGGAAGAGAGCTTGGAAAACTTTTTCGACGCCGAAAAGGGACTGTACGCTTCTTACATAGATAAAGGGGAAAGGAGAGGTTATCATGCCTATACGCAGGCGGCAGCTCTTTTGGCGTGCGAAAATATGTCTAAAGAGCGGCAGAAAACGCTTTCCGAAATTCTCAAAAATCCCGAAGGAAAGGTCGTTCCCATGACTTTTGCCGCGTTCCAGCTTAAATACGACGGAATAGTTAAGGCGGAAGGGGATGTGGACTGGTGTATAGAGGACGTATGCGAAACCTTCGGTAAAATGCTCTTTGCGGGTGCCACCTCGTACTGGGAAACAGCGTTGGGAGAAGCGGACTTCGCGGACGCGGGCAGTCTTTGCCACGGCTGGTCTGCGGTCGCCTGTTATGTTTTAGATAAATATATGGGGCAAAAAAGATGAAATTTTTCGGATATTTCAAGGATGGAGCGATCGTGCAGCGCTCCCGTCCCGTTTTAGTGAGGGGCAGAGCGGACGGCGAGGTGACCTGTTCCCTTATCGGCGGAAAATACAAAGAAAGGCGAACGGTCTCTTCCGAAGCGGGCAAATTTTCCGTCTTCTTTCCCCCTGTGGAGGATACGGAGAGCGAATTCCTCCTTTTCGCTGAATGCAGCGGGAAAAGGATTTCAGCTCGACTCCGATTCGGGGATGTATATTTAGCACTCGGTCAGTCCAATATGAACTATTGTCTCTCCGCGACGGAGGATTACGAAAAATGGCTGAAAAGGACGAAAGACTGCCGTATTTCCCTTTTGAAATTGGAAGAAAAGCCCGTTCCTGAGGGAACACAGCTGTCGTTTCTTCGTCCCGCTCTTCCGCAAGAGGAGTTGGCGCTCGATTACGACTGGGTCGGGAGCGGGGAAGAGAAGCTTAAAAATATTTCCGCCATTTGCGTGCAGACGGCTACGCTTTTATCCGAATCAGAAAGAATTCCCGTCGGCTTCGTGGATACCTCCATGGGCGGTTTGAGCGTAGAAGCCTATATTCCCGGCGGAATCGTGGAGGAGGATAACGAACTCGTCGAATTTCTAAAACGAGTCGGCAGGTATGCGACTACCGAAAATTATAACACTTCGGGGGGACGGAATTTCACTCAGCTTTCGGGCGTATGGAACGAAAAGATAGCCCCTCTCGTCGGAATAGAGTTCAAGGGAATATTGTGGTATCTCGGAGAAAGCTCCGCTTTCGACTTTGAGTTCGGACAGTTCTTTCACAGGGAAATGCTTCTCGTCATGAGGGAGTTCCAAAAGGCTTTCGGAGACATTCCGTTTGTCGCGGCGCATATCGCGCCCGAGTTTTACCATTACGGCGACGGATTCGGGTATCTCTATATCAACGAGGCCCTTTCCCTTTTGGAGAAGAACGGCGCGACGGTTTTGCCCATATACGACGTGGAACCCAGGTGGTTGAAAGCGGACGGAGATAAATATTTTCATCCCATTCACCCGGTCAATAAAGCGCCTGTTTCCGAGCGTTTTGCCCTCGCTTTGGCGGGAAAGAGAAGAAAATATCCCCAAATCGCAAGGGTGGATTATCGGAAGGGCGGGGCGGTATGTTTTGTGGAGAGCGACGCACCCTTAAATGGGGGAGACATAGAGGGCTTTACCCTCGCGGGAGAAAACGGAAAATATTATCCCGCGAAGGCGCGCATCACGGGGGAGCGGAAAATAACTGTCACCTGTCCCGACGTGGAAGAGCCAAAAAATTTGACCTACGCCTTCATGCAATACCAGGATTTTTGCAACGCGAAGAGTGCGGACGGAGCGCCGCTGCTTCCCTATCGGAGCAAAATCGAACCGGTGAACGAAAATTATTGTTTCCCTCCTGCGTATACGGTGAATGGCGCTTTGAAGGTATACGAAAACTGTTTCGGCTGGCAAGCGGGTTCTTGCAGGAAAGCGGCGGTTTGGAAAAACGGGGGAATATACGACGGTGCGCCCACCCTCGTTTCGGGTGAAGAGGACTGTGTTGCTTTTTCCGCCGCTCCGACCGCAGAAGAATACTTTTTTTTCGGCACTTCTCCCGCAATTTGTCTTTCGGGGCATAAAAACCATATCGCAGATTATAATTTTTGGAATTTTGAACTCAAAGCGGAGGGCAAGGTAGATTTTTACGGAGTATGCTTTCGCACGGCGGATGGACTGGTGTCCCGTTTCGACCTCATGAACGGGGAGGAGACGACGGATTTTCTGCCTTTGGACGAGGAGTTTTCACCGTATGCCGTCCGTTTGACTTCGGGAATGGCGGAGGACTCTGCTCCCGCAAAATTTTCAAGGGAATTTCGGAAAAATATTGTGGAAGCGGAATTTTTGTTCCGCGCGGAGGATCCCGTAAAAGTGTGTCTCAAAGACCTCGTTCTTTCGGATAAAAATTTATCCGCATTGCGAGAAAAACGGGAAAAATCGGAGGAAGCGCGCCTGGATGTGAAACTTCCCGAGCGCGCAGATAAATAACAAAAGGGTAACGGAACTTGAAAAGTGCTAATTCACATCCCGCACTTTTTTCGGTTAAATTTATTGTATCAGGAGATAAGGAAAAATGAAGACGGTAAAGGACAAGTATTTGGTAGTGGGCGCGGATTTCGCGGGGTATCCGCTGAAAGAAGCGGTGGTGGCGCATTTGAAAGCGAAAGGCTGGAAAATCACCGATCTCGGCGTTACAGCCGAAAGCGATCCCGACGATACGGAAAATATGTTTCACCGCGTGGGGCTTAGAGTGGGAAGTAAAATTTCGGAGGGCGAATTTGAACGCGCGCTCATCTTCTGCGGAACGGGAATGGGAATCCATATCGCGGCAAGTAAATGTCCGCACGTTCACGCGGGGGTGGTAGAGAGCGTTCCCGCGGCGCTGCGCGCGATCACGGGCAACGGAGTAAACGTTCTCGCGATGGGTGCGTTTTACGTGGCGCCGCAGATGGGCTGCGATATTGCGGACGCATACCTGAACGCGGAACTCGGCAGCGGTTACGAATGGTGGCATAATTTTTACGAATTTCATAAGCTGGCGATAGACGAGCTGGAAGCTTTCGATTACGAAGCTTATAAAAAGAACGGTTTCAAAATGGAGCATCTCAACGACTATCCTTTGAAGTTAGAGACTAAGGACTGAAAAGAATCGGGCGAACCTTATATATGCACGCTTTTAGGCGAATGATAGTTTTGAGGGCGGGTGCGTCGCATACAGGAAAGATGTTAGCAGCACAGAAATTTCTTGTTTCAAGATAAGCGCACGTCTAATGCTCATTTACAATTTTTAGGACAATAAAAAAAGGAAGCCTTTCATCCCCCCCCATTGTTTGTAGATTAAAAATTGAATTATCGATATTAAAACGTATTTTTTCGCCTATCTTCGTTTCTAATATCGAAAAAATAGTGTCCCCAATCTCCAAGCCCAGGAAAAATTGCCGTTGTTTTCCCGTGAAACGTCGCGGATGGTGATTGAAACACCTATTGAAATTCGAACCCACGAGGTTCAGACGGCAATAGGTGTTTTCTTTTATCCTTTATAAATAAAGGTTTTCAGCGATTTATCTTTCCGTTTTTATATAGACGTTAAAAACAAAAAAGTTCAAAATAGAAACCGAAAAAAGGAAAAGAACAGTTTCTGAATTTCTTTGTGTATCAGCGTTCATCTTACAAAGTCGTCTGTTTATATATCCGTCTGCACGGCGAAATACATAAGACGGGAACGACGGAGACGACGCCTTATGTGGAGGAGCTGCTGCCTTCCTATTATGCGGGAAAAACGGCCGACGTCGGTGAAAAGGAATTTGAACGGCTGCTGGGCCGCAAACTTCCGGAAGCGGGCTATCGGTTTTATAAAAAGAACCGAATGGTGATAGACGAAAACTGCACCGTGGCCGACCTGCGGTATTCCAAACGTTGGGTAGGGCGCCTGTTTTCGGGCGCAATACGGTTTGCCCATGCGTTCCTCTGGAAAACGGGCAACCGTTCGGCGGCAAACACGATTATGATGGGCGTATATCATCAGCCCGTGCGCGGGCTTGCAAAGTTCGGCGGAATGTCGCGGCGGCAGATGGAAGGCATGCTGGAAATGTTCAACGGACATCTGTTTAAGGGGCTGGGCAAATTCCTGACGAAGGGAAAGAAGAAAAAGGAGGCAAAAGCATGAACGAAGAAGAAAAAAAGGAATCGGCGATTACGGAAACGGCGGGGGCAGGTATGCAAACACTTCCCGAAACCGCCCCTGCCATCGCCGAAACGCCGAAAAACGGATTTATTGCAAAGTTCAAGGCGTGGTGGAGCAGATTTTCCGAACGGCACCCCAAGGGCAGCAAGCTCATCTGGCAGTTTATCAAATTCTTTGTTTTCTCCAACGGCGTGACGATATTCCAATACCTGGTATATACCTTTTTGCCGTATGCGTTCGGGCTGGGAATGGCAAAGATCGAATGGATATGGCCGGGGATAGAGCTGCCGTGGGGCGCGAAATGGACGATCATCGGGTTTGCGCCGGCGTATAACGCGGCGGGAGAAGTGATCATCGGCGGAGGCCTGGGATATACGATTTCTTTTTGGATCGGCTCGTTTCTGGCGCAGTGTATCAATTTCCCTTTGCAAAGGAATATCACCTATAAATCTAAAGGAAAGATTCCCTTTCAGATTATGTGGTATTTTATCGCGTGGGTATTGATTACGTTTGCGACGACGGCGCTGAACAGCCTTTGGCTGCCGCTGGCGGCGGAGCACTTACCGACCGCGCTGTATCAGGTCATCAATACCGTAGTTGTGGGCGGGATTTCCATGGTCATCTTCTTCCCCATTTTCAAAATCGTGTTCCCCGAGGGCGAGCCCAAAAAGGAAGATAAGCAAACAAAAGAAGAAAAACAAAATTAAAACGGCAAAAAGACGGGTAATAATATGAAACTGATGAGTTTTGCAGTTCCCTGTTATAATTCGGAAGAATATATGAAGAAATGCATAGAGAGTTTATTAAAGGGCGGAGAGGACGTGGAAATCATCGTGGTGAACGACGGCTCCCACGACAATACGCGCGAGATTGCGGAGGACTACGTGCGGCGTTATCCCTCGATCGTCAAGGCGGTGCATAAAGAGAACGGCGGACACGGCTCGGGCGTGAATAAGGGCCTGGAGCTTGCCTCGGGACTCTACTATAAGGTGGTGGATTCGGACGACTGGCTGGACGAGACCGCGCTTAAAACGCTGCTGGAAACGATAAAAAAGCATAGGACGGAAAACGCCTTGCCCGATCTGTACCTGACCAATTTCGTCTATGAAAAGGTATATGAGGGCAGCAGGTATGTGAGAAGGTTCACGAAGAATTTCCCGGTAAATAAATTATTCGGCTGGGAGAAGGTGAAAAAGTTTCACACCTCCTCGGTATTGTTGATGCATTCCTTGATCTATAAGACGGAAAAACTGCGCGAGAGCAACACGGTTCTGCCCGAGCATACTTTTTATGTGGATAATATTTTCGCGTATAAACCGCTGCCGTATATGAAAAAGCTGTATTATCTGGATATAGACCTTTATCGTTATTTTATCGGGCGCGAGGATCAGTCGGTGAGTCGGGAGAATATCGTGAGGCGTTACGAACAGCAGATCCGCGTCATGAAAGAAATGGCGGCCGCGTATAGCTACGAGGAAATCAAGAGCTTCGCGAAGGGCTTAAAGAGATATATGCTGCACGACCTTGGGGTGATCATGACGCTGATGTTTACGACGGGCGGCAAGGATAATCCGACAAAACGAAAAAGAGCATTGAAAGAGGTTTGGGAATATATTAAATCGAGAGACAAAAAGCTGTATCGTTATCTGAAGTATAACACATATCCCGTTATTGTGGATTGGATGCCGTTTAAGCTGCAGGGCAGGACGATGCTGATGGGATATAAATTTTTCCGCGCCGTGTTGAAATGTAGCTGAAATAAGGTGAAAATACCGCCCCGAACTCGTTTCGTTCGGGGCGGTATTGCTTGGCTGCTTTAGCTTAACAAAACCCCCAGTAGTACTGGGGGTGGATAAAAAAGCTTGCTAATAAAAAGTAGGATAAATAAAAACCTCAAGTTATAATAGAGATGGTTTGGCAACCGCATCACTAAAAATAACAGGAGGTTTTTAACGAAATGAAGAATGAAATAAATAAGACGGCGCACTCAACATACAGATGTGAATATCATATTGTTTTCGCACCGAAGTATAGACGGCAAATAGTATATGGACAGATAAAGAAAGATATAGGAG